>WNFT01000284.1_pt1 | contig 39637 bp, 31 predicted proteins | sample 5400191 | NCBI WGS metagenome assembly WNFT01 (sample SAMN13153359, study PRJNA577476) | soil metagenome | isolation source: 80 cm saprolite under Madrone tree | place: USA:California | collected 2016-06-14 | reverse complement strand
CGGCTTATCTCAACTACACCATGGGCAAACTGATGATTCGAAAACTGCGCGCCGATTGGACCGCCACGCGTGGAGGCAAACAAGCCTGGCAACAGTTTCACGATGAGTTTCTGAAATATGGTGGACCACCAATTCCGCTTGTCAGGAAGGCAATGTTACCTGGCGACACCGGATCGCTCTTTTAGTATTCCAAGTTAGAGCCGAAGCGGTTATTCTTAGCGTCAATCTTATGGCTGAATCGAGGATCGCAACTGCGAACAGTGGGTTCGGTGTCACAACCCGGCGCGACGCGTGGTGGCTTGAGCTTATTCCAGTTGTCATTGTACTCGGTGCCTTCAGTGTCTACGCGACGTGGCGAACGTTCGAAAACGCGTACTATGAGTTTGGCCCGTACCTTTCACCTTTTTATTCTCCGCTAATCAAGCCGCGTTGGTGGCCGCTCTCGCCAGCAATCTTAATTCTTTGGGCGCCACTCGGGTTTCGCGCTACCTGCTATTACTATCGTAAGGCCTACTATCGCGCCTTCTTTCTTGATCCACCTGCTTGCGCCGTTGGCGAATCGCATCCGCATCGGTACAACGGCGAGACAAAGTTCCCCTTTATCCTGCAGAACCTGCACCGCTATTTCCTTTATGTCGCTCTGATCTTTCTGGTAATACTTTGGTACGACGCAATCAGCGCGTTTTGGTTTGCGGGTCATCCGGGAGTCGGTGTGGGCTCGCTCGTGCTGCTCGCCAACATTGTTCTCCTTTCGTTCTACACATTCTCCTGCCACTCGCTGCGGCACATCGTGGGCGGCAAGCTTGACTGCTTTTCCTGCGTCGCCTTTGGTGGGCCACGACACACAGCCTGGCGCGGCGCCAGCTTTCTCAATGAACATCACATGTTGTTTGCCTGGCTGAGCCTGTTTTCAGTTGCGCTTGCGGATCTCTACATCCGGCTCGTTGCCTCGGGATCTATTCATGATCTGAGACTGCTGTGAACGAAAAATACGAAACTCACGAACATGACGTGCTGATCATTGGTGCAGGCGGTGCGGGGCTATGTGCGGCCATCTCAGCCTTGGGCCAGGGCGCGACTGTCGGTGTGGTCTGCAAATCGTTGCTCGGCAAAGCGCACACAGTCATGGCCGAAGGTGGAATTGCGGCAGCCATGGCAAACGTCGACCAAGCCGACGACTGGCGCACGCATTTCCGCGACACAATGCGCGGCGGCAAGTTTCTAAACAATTGGCGCATGGCCCAAATACACGCTCAAGAAGCGCCGGACCGGGTGCATGAGCTCGAGCAGTGGGGCGCCTTGTTTGATCGCACCAGCGACGGTGAGATTTTGCAGCGAGCTTTCGGCGGTCACACTTTCAAGCGTTTGTGTCACGTTGGAGATCGCACTGGCCTGGAGATGATTCGCACCTTGCAGGACCGCGGCGTCCATCTCGGGATCGATGTTTACATGGAGTGTGCCGTGACCCGCCTGCTCAAGGACGGCGATCGGGTTGTGGGAGCCTTTGCTTACTGGCGAGAGACAGGACGCTTTGTAGTTTTCAAAGCAAAGTCGGTTGTGATCGCAACCGGAGGAATTGGCAAAGCGTGGCGCATCACTTCAAACTCCTGGGAGTACACAGGAGATGGAATGGCTCTGGCATACGACGCGGGCGCCGAGTTGATGGACATGGAGTTTGTCCAGTTTCATCCGACAGGAATGGTTTGGCCGCCGGGAGTGCAGGGAATCCTGGTGACGGAAGCGGTGCGCGGCGAAGGCGGAGTCCTGCGCAACAAGAATGGCGAGCGTTTTATGGAGCGCTATGATCCGGAAAAAATGGAGCTGTCAACGCGTGATGTTGTTGCGCGCGCCATCTACACTGAAGCGAAGGAAGGCCGTGGCACTGAACATGGCGGCGCTTATCTCGACATCTCGCATAAACCTGCGGAGTATGTGAAAAAGAAATTGCCAAGCATGTATCACCAGTTCCGCGAGTTGGCGGATGTTGACATCACGCAGGGACCGATGGAAGTTGGGCCAACCTGTCATTATATGATGGGAGGCATTCGCGTGGAGGCCGAGACCGCAGCGGCCACAGTTCCAGGTTTGTTTGCTGCGGGCGAAGCGGCAGCAGGCTTGCATGGAGCAAATCGTTTGGGTGGAAACTCGCTTTCCGATCTACTGGTTTTTGGGCGACGCGCGGGGCTTGCGGCAGCGGACCACGGAGCCCAAGCGGGTTCAGTGAATATTAGCCCGCAGCAAATCGACGAGGCCGCGCAGCAGATGCTTGCGCCTTTTGCGCGCAGCGAGGGCGAAAGTCCTTATCGAATTCATGAGGCATTGCAGGATGCAATGCAAAGCTATGTTGGAATCTTTCGGAACGAAGAGGATCTGGGTAAGGGACTTTCGGAGTTACAAGCTTTCAAGGAGGGTGCTTCGCGATTGCGGGTAGAAGGTTCGCGGCTTTTCAATCCGGGTTGGCACCTCGCGCGCGACCTCAAATCGATGTTGACAGTTTCAGAGGCGGTGGCGTTAAGCGCATTGGAACGCAAAGAGAGTCGTGGGGCGCACAGCCGGATCGATTATCCAAACTACGATGATAGCTGGGGAAAACAAAACAACATCGTGGCGCGCGATGGCGATAAAATGAAGTTGTTTCAAAGAACGGTTCCCGAGATGTCTACCGAATTGAAGCAAATTCTAGAGGAAAAGAAATAAATACTTTGGAGGCGGGCATTACCCGCCTCTAAACGAACGGACCGCTAACTACTGACAATGACTGACGCAACATTCAATGTCTTTCGCGGCGATCGAAACGGCGGCGAGCTGGTGGAATACAAAGTTCCGGTCGCGCCCGGCATGGTTGTGCTCGATGCGCTGCACTACATTCAGGCGCATGACGCACCCGACCTTGCCGTCCGCTGGAACTGCAAAGCCGGGAAGTGTGGATCGTGTTCGGCTGAGGTCAACGGCCGGCCGCGCCTGACTTGCAAGACGCGAATGGACGCGTTGCCGCTGGACCAACCGATTACGGTAAGACCGCTGAAAACGTTTCCGGTCATTAAAGACCTCGTTACCGATGTCGCCTGGAACTACCAGGTAAACCGCAAGATCCCGCCATTTACGCCGCGTCCGAATGTCGAATGGAAGATGGACCAGCGCGACGTCGATCGCGTGCAGGAGTTTCGCAAATGCATCGAATGTTTTCTTTGTCAGAATGTTTGCCATGTCCTGCGCGACCATGACAAGAAGGAACAGTTTGGTGGTCCCCGCTTTTTCGTTCGCATAGCGGGGTTGGACATGCATCCGCTCGACGGTTTGTCTCGAACTGAGCTGCTGAAGGATGAGTTCGGCATCGGTCTGTGCAATATCACCAAGTGTTGTACAGAAGTTTGCCCTGAAGATATTCACATCACTGACAATGCGATTATTCCGCTCAAAGAACGGGTGGTTGATGACTACTACGATCCGGTTCGCTGGTTCCTGCGGAAGTTAAGCGGAAAGCAACGGGAGTAACCAAATGGAGTTAAGACTCAAATCAATCTCGAGAGCAGGAATCGCTGAAGCGATCTCTAAAACGGAAGTGTATCGTTATCTCAATGAGCCGGGCGAGGCAGAGTCGATCTGTCGTGACATGCTCGCTGTCGACCCTGACAATCAAGCAGCACTGCGCCTGCTGGGCCTGGCAATCACCGACCAGTTTAGCGGAGAGATGTCTGATCGTTACGCGGAAGCCGAACGCGTGTTTCGCGGTCTGACAAGCGAGTATGAACGCGTCTATCACCTGGGCATTCTTGAGGAGCGAAAAGGAAAGGCACAACTCCGCGCGAACCGGCCCCCTCACGCAGTACTGCCGATTTTCGAAAAGGCAATGGGACTATTTGAAGAAGCAGAAAAGATCCGGCCAGCGGACAATGACGACGCGATTCTGCGTTGGAATCGCTGTGTGCGACTTTTGCAGAGCCGTCTCAGCTCCGAATGGAGCAAGGAAATGGAAGAGTTTGACGCCAGCGAAGGCCCGCCGGTTTAGACTCTGCACAAAAGTATTCCCGCAATGAGATGCGACCAGATAGCGTCATCGGGCCGGAACTCTACCTTGTCGTGGGTAGACGAAAACAGAACCGGGAGCGGTAGCGACTGGGTCTGCGAAACGTTGAGTTCACCGTCATTGTAAGCTAGCGTTCTCGGCGATCCATGAAATAGAGATGTTGTTTATCGGAAGTCCGACCCGGTCGCTACCGCTCCCGGTTCTATATTCGTCGACCCACAATGCAAATGGACTCACCAGGCAAATTCATACTCTTGGTCCTCGTGTCACGTCGGGGCTTGTCCCCGCCCATTTTCTTTTATGAACTAACGGGCATGGACGAGCCCTGCCCTACAATTCACACCCCAAATTCACATTACTGTTAATAAATCCTCCTGACCGTCGTTTTACTCATTGGAAACGATTTTCAGGAGGCAACCGTGCAGGCAGTCAGAACCTTGAAACCACTTCTCCCACCGCCAAGCGAGCTGGAAACATTGTTTGCGACGCATCACGCTCGTGTTTTTCGCACCGCCCAGCGGATCACCGGCAGTCCCGCAGACGCTGAAGACGTACTGCAAACGGTTTTCCTGCGGCTGGTCAAAAGCGGCGAGTATCACGACCTTTCCGAACATCCTGAGGCTTATCTTTCCCGCGCCGCGATAAATGCTTCGTTGGATCTGATGCGCAGCCGGAGTCGTTCGAAATCGGTGGGACTTGCGGATGTCGTTGCCGACAATCTCCAAAGCAAATCGAAAGGCCCGGAAGCCCAGCATGCCGATCGCGAGTTACAAACTCTGATTCGGCAAGCGGTCGCAGGTTTGGGAAAAACCGCTGGGGAAATGTTCGTGCTGCGTTATTACGAAGGTCACGACAACCGGGAGATCGCGAAACTGCTGGGCACTTCGCAGATGGTTGTCGGCGTAGTGCTGCATCGCGCGCGCACAAAACTAAAGAAGGAAATTGCGGAGTACACGGGGAAACACGGGACACAGTCTTAACCGTCATCATTTAAAAGCACTTTCGGAGAACATCATGAAAACGAATCGAGAGTTGGAGAACATACTCGACCAGGCGACCGCTGAAATGCGAAACGAAGAGCTGGATTCAGTGGTGGTCAAGCAAGCGGCTGAGCGTGTTTGGGCGCGCCTAGCCACAGAAAACACAAACCAGGTTGCGACAGCGGGTCATGCTTCGGAACATATTGAAAATTGCGGCGACTTTCAATCGCTCATTCCGGCTTACCTGGAAGGCGACTTGTCTGAAGCTCGTTCGCTGCTGCTGGTGGACCACACGCACGAATGCATTCCCTGTCGCAAGGCAATGAAGGATGCTCGCTCGCGCGATGTGCTGCCGGTGAAGAAAGCCGCCGGCACGAAACGCTATAGCATCCAGCCCGTTGTTTTGCGTTGGGGAGTTGCCGCCGCGCTGGTGATCGGCTTCGGCCTGTTAGCGCTGCCTTTTATTCAGCGTTACTCGCCATTTGGCGGTGAGCTTGAAGCCACCGTGCAGGCAGCCGACGGTCAGGTCTATCAAATTGCAGACACGCGCAGTGCGCCGGTTGCGGCGGGCGAGAAATTGCAAAAAGGCGACCGCATTCGCACAGCAAAAGATGCGCACGCCAACATTCGTCTGGGCGACGGTTCAACGATTGAAATGCGCGAACGCTCAGAGTTCTTCCTAACGAAGAATGGTCAGGGCACAACCATTCACTTAAACCGCGGCGCGATCATCGTCGAAGCCGCAAAGCAAAAGAACGCGCATTTGTTCGTCGATACCGGCGACTCGCTGGTGTCTGTTACCGGCACGATTTTTTCCGTTAACAACGGGATCAAAGGCTCGCGTGTCTCCGTGGTCGAAGGCGAGGTGCATTTGGATCATGCTAACCACGACCTGGTGCTGCACGGCGGTGAGCAGGCAACAACGAATGCAGCCATCGACAAGATTCCAGTCAAAGACGAATTGGCGTGGAGCCGCAAGGCTGCAAACTATGCCGCAACTTTGGCCGGCTTAACGGCGCTCAACAAAGAATTGAGCAAAGCACTTCCGGGTGTGCGCAATTCCACGCGCCTGCTGGATCTGATGCCGGAGAACACGGTCGTTTATGCCGCGTTGCCAAACCTGACATCCACGATTGTCGAATCGCACCGCCTTATGCAGGAACGTATCAATCAGAATCCGGCGTTGAAAGAGTGGTGGGAGAAAGAGCAGTCCGGCCATCATGGTCCCAACGTAGACCAGGCCATCAATTCAATTCGGGAGTTTGGCGATTACCTTGGCGAAGAGATTGCAGTGTCGGTGTCATTAGACGACAAAGATGGGCCGACCGCGCCGGTGGTGCTGGCGGAGTTGAAAAACTCCAACGGCTTTCGCGCATTTGTCGAGCAGCAGGTCGCGAAATATGCAGGCAAGTCAACTGACCAACCTGACATCCGGTTCGTTGATGACCCGCTGACAGCGACTGCTTCCGGTGAAAAAGGAAAACAGCTTTTCGTCTGGATTCAGAATGACTTGTTTGCAGCCAGTCCGGATTTGCAGCAACTGCAAACGCTCGCCAACGTGGTCCAGAGAGGTGGCACAAACGGTTTCACTTCCAGCGCTTTTCATAATCGCATTGCTGAGGTTTATCAGCAGGGCGCAGGTTTGGTCGTCGCCGCGAATCTCGAGAAGATAATCGCGCAAACCAAAGCTCAGCGCAGCAAAGAAGCCAATGGCGATCGTCATGAAGAAGCGCTGAACAAGCTGGGTGTGTTAAGCGTCAAGTATCTGGTTCTCGATCAGAACCAGAGCGACGGAAAGACACATACGCGGGCTTCGCTTTCATTCAGCGACGCGCAACACGGCATTCCTTCGTGGCTCGCGGCGCCGGGCCCGATGGGCTCGCTCGAATACATTTCGCCGGATGCGAATGTAGTCGCCGGTTTTGTCGTTAAGGATCCTGTAAAGCTTGTCGACGATCTGCTTGGCGTAGTGGAAACGGTTTCACCTGATCTGAAGAAGAACCTGGACCAGCAGCAGGCGGATCACGGTCTGGATATTCGCAAAGACATAGCCGCGCCGCTTGGTGGCGAGTTTGCCTTCGCGATTGATGGTCCAATCCTGCCGACCCCGTCCTGGAAGATGGTGTTTGAGGTGAACGATTCCGCGCATCTGCAACAAACGCTGGAGCGGCTGGTCGTGGAAGTAAACAAAGAGGCAACCAAATTTGGCAAAGCAGGATTGACATGGGACCGCGCCGATATTAGCGGACGCACTTATTACACGTTGCGCTCTGCTGACTTTGGTGTTGAGGTTAATTACACCTACGTCAATGGCTACGTGGTAATGGGTCCGAGCCGCGCCATGGTAGAGCGATCGGTCCGTTCACAGGAATCGGGTTATAGCCTGCTGCGCTCGGCGCGCTTTACTGCCGGATTACCGACAGACGGCAACGCGAATTTTTCGGCAGTCTTTTATCAGAACCTGGCGCCATTGGTGCAACCGTTTGCCGAGCGAGTTGCGAACTCCGGCGCCATGCCGCAGGCACAGCAACAAGCAATCAAGACGATGGCCGCAAACATGGCGCCGACACTCGCGTACGCTTATGCACAAGGCGACAGCATAACGTTCGCTGCCAACACCGAAGGCGGACCATTTGGCTTGAGTCCGGCAACTCTTTTCGGAATGCCAAACTCCCTGGAGATTCAACACGTTCTTCAGCAGGGGCTGAAACAGAAGTAGGACTTGGGTGTCAGGTATCGGGTGTCAGGTGTCGGCTGGGCTGCACCTGTCACCTGACACCACCCGGCCACCTGACACCTGACACCTTAAAAATGAAGCTCACCTTTATCTCGCTCGCCTCGTGGCTGCTTGGTCTGTCAATCATCGTGCTTGCTTTCACTCTTATTGAAGGCGACGCGTTGAGTATCTCAAGCATCAAAGGCGTCACGCTTGTTTCGCTCGTTATCACCGCGCTCCTTTTTTCGCTCGCTTATGCTCCATCACTTTTCTGGTTGCGCAAACGCCTTGGAGGCTGCCGGCCCGCTGCTTTATTCCCGCTCGCATCCGCCTTTGTGATTAACCTGCCGGTTTTTCTGATCGGAATTTTGGCGATTGGCAGAACTTTAGGAGCGGCGGAAGCGTTTGCATTCATCAGCGCATTCGTTTTGATGGGCGCAGTCTTTGGTCTTGGTTTTGTTTGGAATTATCAGAACAGAGATATAAAGTCAGCAGCATGGCGGTAGCCGAAAAAATCCACGAACACGCGGCGCTCAGGAATCCTGCCAACTTCGCTCCGGTCATCGATCTTAACGACCTCAGTGTGCGGTTCGGCCGGCGTCCAATTCTGCAAAACTTAAAAGGTGAACTGCGCGGGCGCGCCATTGGTCTGCTGGGCCCCAACGGCGCGGGCAAGACCACGTTGATTCATACCCTGCTCGGGTTTCATCCACCATCCTCCGGCACTGCCCACATCTTCGGCCGCGACATCATCACCGATGCCAAGCAAATCCGCTCGCTCATCGGCTACATGCCGGAACGGGATTCGTTTATTGCCAAAATGAGCGCGGTACATTTCGTCCGCTTGATGGCCGAACTTTCGGGGCTGCCTTCTGAGGCTGCGCTCGAGCGGGCGCATGAAGCGCTCTTTTACGTTGGTCTCGGCGAAGCTCGTTATCGCAGTCTCGATACGTATTCGCTGGGCATGAAGCAACTGGCGAAGTTGGCCCAGGCCATCGTGCATGGCCCTCGTTTGATCTTCCTTGATGAGCCGACCAACGGACTCGATCCGCCCGCGCGGGCACGCATGATCCGGCTGGTTCGTGAAATTCGTGACAGCGGCAAGGCGAATATTGTCTTGTCTTCGCATCTGTTGCGCGACGTCGAAGAATGTTGCGAAGAGATCCTGATCCTGAAAGATGGGCGGCTCGCGGTGTACTGCAATTTGGAAGAAGAACGAAAAGCAAATCGCAAGTTCTTGATGCTGGAAACGCGCGGCGACCAGCACAAATTTGTCGAGGCGATCGGCGCGCTTGGCTGTGAATACGCGCTGACCGGCGAGACGCGGGTCAAGGTCGTCTTACAAGATGGCATTGAAGTGCGCGATCTTTATCGCATCGCCGCGCAGCAGAACATTCAGATCCGGCGCCTGAGTTACAAACGCGACTCGTTGGAAGACATTTTCTTGAAAGCGATGGAAAACGGCCATGGCGGTCTATGAGCAAACGTATAAGCGGTATCTCGGAAGCCTGACTCCTGAATGGAGCCGCTTCCTAATCATTCCGCGGCATGCTTTTCGCGACGTGTTCAAGTCAAAGCTGTTCACGGCGTTTTTCATCGTCTGCTTTGCGCCGCTGCTGGTCGAAGCGATTCTTATCTATCTGCATCACAATGTTAATGCGCTGGCCATTCTTAAGGTTAACGTTCGCGAACTAATTCCGATCGATGCGTTTTTCTTTCAAACTTTCGTCAACCTGCAAGCCAGTTTTGCTTTTTTTGTCACGCTGCTGGTTGGACCACCGCTGGTGGCGCGAGACCTGCGCAACAATGCGTTGCCGCTTTATTTGTGCCGGCCTTTTTCGCGTACGGAGTATGTGCTCGGAAAAATGTCCGTGCTCTTGATCCTGTTGTCGGCAATGACCTGGATACCGCAATTGCTGTTGTTTTGTTTTCAGGCTTATCTCGAAGGTGCCGGCTGGTTTGTCGAGAATCTTTGGATTGCCAGCGCGATCTTCATCGGCAGCGTGGTTTGGATTTTGCTGCTGGCACTGTTGTCGCAGGCTGTCTCAGCTTTAGTGAAGTGGCGCGTAATCGCCAGCGCCGCACTGCTAGGAATATTTTTCATCCCCACTGTTTTTGGCGAAGTTATCAATCAACTGTTTCTGACGCGTTGGGGAAACATCATCAGCCTGGGTGCGCTTATGAAGAATGTTTCCGCCGGACTTTTCGGCACCTTTGTGCAGGCTTCGACGCACTATACCGAGTGGGACGGACGGGTTGGACATGAAATCATAGTAAGCGAGCCACCGCTGTGGGCTTCCTGGTTTGTTTTATTTTTGATCTGCATGATTTGCCTGGCGCTGCTTTCACGGAAAGTGAAGGCTTACGAAGTGGTGAAGTGAATTTCGAATTTTGAATTGCGGATTTCCTGTGATCAGCCAAGTCAGCTTGGAATTCGGATAAGTCAAGAGCCCTTTGTTTGAGATTGTATGAACGAGATGAAATCAGAATCCGTGGGTATTGAAGACGAAATCCGAAATCCGAATTCCGAATTCCGAAATTCATTGATTGTCTTCGACGAGGTCTCGAAGTTCTACGGCGAGATACTCGGAGTAAACCGCGTCAGCCTTCAAATTGCGCCGGGCATTACCAGCCTCGTGGGCCCAAACGGCGCGGGCAAGTCGACGTTGATGAACTTGATGACCGGATTGCTCAGGCCGACGCGCGGCCGCATTACGATTCTCGACATTCCTACCGATCGTCCTGAGCAACTTTTCAAAAAGCTGGGTTACTGCACCCAGTTTGATTCGTTTCCGCGCGGGTTGACGGGGAGGGAATTCATCAGCTCGTTTTTGCTGATCCACGGTTACGACAAGAGAAAAGCTGCCGAGCTGACTGTTACGGCTTTGCAACAAGCGAGCTTGCTTGACGCTGCCGATCGAAAAGTCGCGGCCTACAGCAAGGGCATGCGGCAACGCATCCGTTTAGCGCAGGCAATCGCGCATCAGCCGTCAGTCCTGATTCTTGACGAACCGCTTAACGGCCTGGATCCGATGGTGCGCGCGGAAACAATCGCTCTTTTTCGCAAGCTTGCGACTGATGGCCTGCACGTGATCATCTCGAGCCACATCCTGCATGAAGTTGACATGATGTCCGACCGGGTGATTTTGCTAAACAATGGTTACGTGGTTGCGGAAGGCAACGTGCACGGCGTGCGCGATGAGATGGAAGAGCACCCGATGCAGATTCTGATTCGTTGCGACCAGCCTGCAAAGCTCGCGGCCCGTGTGTTTGATAAGGATCATGTGGTCGAAGCGCGGCTTCATGACGACCGCATGGGCCTTTTTGTGAAGACGCGCGACGCCGATCGATTTTATTTACTGCTGAATCAAGTGGTCGCTGAAGGTGAAATTAATATTGAGTCGATCGCGCCGGTCGACGACGACCTGAGCGCGGTTTACCAGTACTTAATCGGCTCCCAAGGCAGCTCCTAATTTGGAGTGCGGCGGCCTGGCGCCGCTTTGGCCTTCTGCGGACTGGCGCAGACTTAATCATTCTTGCGTAATGAAGCTGGTTGGAACCAGCCAAAGCGCTGCCAGGCCAGCGCACTCCAAAGTATTGACCGGTGGTTTAAGTTTATGAGCAGTTCAACAGTAGACATTGCGCCGCAAAAAACAATCGACAAGCAGCCGCTGCCCTGGTCGCTTTGGTTTCGGCAAATTCGCGCCATTTTTAGGCTTGAAGTTGAGAAAAACTTTCTCGGACGCCGATCAATTTTGCTTTACTTGTTAGCTTTGCTGCCGATTGTGCCGCTGGTACTGCTTGCGCCGTTCACTCCGCCTGGAAATGAGTGGCACGATTTCAATCAGTACAACATGATCTACGCGATCTTCTATGGCGGGCTGATCCTGCGCACAGTGGTTTTCTTTGGCTGCGCCTGGATCTTTATGAACCTTTTTCGCGGCGACATTATCGACCGCAGTCTGCACTTTTATTTCCTGAGCCCGGTGCGGCGCGAAGTGGTGGTGGTTGGAAAATATCTTGCAGGTCTGGTGACGTCTGTGGTTCTGTTTGGGGCGACGACCATCGTCACAATGCTGCTGGTTTACCTGCCGCACTTCTATTCGGAAAGCACGCGCTTCTTTCTCGATGGCCCGGGGCTGGGCCAACTGCTGACCTATACCGGCATCACTGCGCTCGCTTGTATCGGTTATGGCGCTTTCTTTTTAGTCGTCGGATTGTTCTTCCGTAACCCGATCATTCCGGCGCTGGTGCTGTACAGCTGGGAGTGGCTCAACTTTCTGATGCCGCCGCTGCTGAAAAAAATAAGTGTCATTCACTACCTGCATTCGTTGGTGCCGGTACCTGTGTCTGAGGGACCGCTCGCTGTCGTGGCCGAACCAACACCGGCTTGGATTGCGGTGCCCAGTCTAATCATCGTTACCGCTCTGGTGCTGATCATCGCCAGCTATCGCATTCGGCGCATGGAAATTCGCTACGGCAGCGACTGAAAGCTGGTAAATCGTAAAAAGTAAATCGTGAATAGTTGGTGCTAGCGTGTTGTTGGTTGAGTTTTGGGTGAATTCAACTTACCAGTGCAAGACGGCAACTTTGTTTTCGCTCCAGAGGAGCGAGATGTTTATAGATACGATTGCACACCGAAAGGTTTTCGCTCCGTTAGGAGCGAGACCCGGCGGCGAAACAATTGGCAAAGCAAGCAAACGATTGCGCTCCTACGGAGCTCGAAGCAAAGAGAGGAACCGCCAAGCTATAAACATCTCGCCCCGATGGGGCGAAACCACGAACAAGACCATCTGAAGTCGCGTTTAACAACAGGTCACTGTTGGCTGCTTCGTCAAGCGCAGTTTGGCTCGCCGCAGAACTGAATTCCCAACCATTCTACGATTTAACTATTTACGATTCACGATTCACGCGATTACTGCGCCAGGAACTCTCTAATTATCCGCCGCTCGTTCTCCTCCTTGATTCGTGTGAACAATTTTTCGCCCAGCGTCTTGATTGTTTCCGGCCGATCGAACGGCAGTCGTTGATACATCACTCCGCCGGAGAAATGACAAGGCTGGCAGCGTGACTGAAGGATTGGTCTGACTTGCGTGGTGAAGTCTACTTTCGCGGCACTGCTGGTCGCATGAGGTTGCGAACCAGCTGAAAGGGAATTGATTGTTGATGATGCTGCGATGGTATTACTATTCACCGCCTGGCTGGTTACATTCGGCTTCACCAGTCCGCACATGTTTGAAGTCGACGCCAATGCCAGCACTAAAATCAGCGCGCCTGCTCGCATAATCCGCATGCTACCCCTCACTAAGCCGATGTAGCAACGACTTTGGGCAAGCGATTAACTTTAGAACGCATTTTGGCGGGGGTCAAAAATAAAGGAGCGACGGTTGTCGCTCCCTGCCAAAGGCAGACAGCTGGCGCCAGATTTACCAGCAAGCGTTTCTTCTAAACGTCTGGCAACTGTGTGTGCTTGCGTCTCAAGGTCCAAACCTTTGCCGGTATTCGGCTGAAACCAGAAATGCCTTGACCATCTCCGCGTCCCCGAAGTTGCCGTTGAACTGATCGAGCTTGCCCACCAGCAAACTTGACAAGACTGCGATCAAGCGAAAGCGCGGGCGGTCGTTGCTTTGGTGTTTCATTGGAGTCTCCGGAGCGGATAGGCCAGCGCTTTGCCGGCCCACCGTTATCCTTCGCGATTTTCAAAATGCGGTTTCAGGTCACTTCTGCCCGTGAAGTTTCGTCCGCGTCGTGATGTGGAGGTCCAGTCCACCGGATCCGCCGGGACGGTCGGAGGAGAACAAGAGTGTTTTGCCGTCAGATGACAGGTATGCATTCTGTTCCACGGACGCTGAGTTGACCGTGCTACCCAGATTCACCGGGGTTGACCAAGCATCGAGCGTGCTGTCGCGCGTTGCGGTCCATAGATCGCCCCCACTTGAACCGGTGCGGTTTGATTGAAAGAATATTTCCAAACCGTCATGGCGGATCGATGGGCGGTTCTCGTTCGCAGTGCTGCTCAACTCTGTTACCAGAGTGGGCGCGCCAAACGATCCATCCGCGAGCTGCGCGCTCACATAAATGTCTGCAACGCCCAAACCACCCGTCCGGAGGCTCCCAAAGTAAAGTTGCGGCGCACCTTCATCTTCGTTTTCAAAGTAGCTTGGTCCGTTGTCGTCAGCGACTGAATTGACTCCAGCACCCATATTCACCGGCGTTTGCCAGTCGAAATCATCATGAGTGTGCTCGCGATAAGCGACCCACAGATCTATTCCGCCAAAGCCGCCAGGCCGCTTACTTTGAAAGAACAGAAAATGCCCGTCGCGTGAAAAGGCCTGGTTGCCTTCGTCGAATGCGGTGTTGACGGTGGGTCCAAGGTTCACGGGCGAACTCCACGGGTCATCGACGCTCGCACGTTGCGAGACGTACATATCAAAACCGCCGAGCCCGCCCGCGCGATTGGAAGTGATGTAAAGACTCAGTTCATCTTTTGAGATCGATGGTCCTTGATCGCTAGCCGCCGAGTTGACGACGGGGCCGAGGTTAACGGGCGCCGACCAGTCGGAATACTTCTGGGCCTGGGTGGACGACACGGAGGCCAGGACAAACATACAACAAACGAGTAACAGCAAAGATTGTGGTCGAAAGCTCGAACGAGTGTTTTTCTTTTCTACTGACATGGTGGTCTCCTTTAGCGAAAGTTGGATCCTTTGGTGCGAGGGGAAAGAAGGTGACAGAGAGATTGCAGTATTAGAAAGAAGCCGCTCCGGTTTTGTTCAGTCGGAATCATTACGGTGCGACCTGAGCGAATCATTTCCCGAGCTTCGGGTGTTAATCGCCGCTCAAGCGACCGCACGGCTTCGACCAGAATCACCTGGCCTTCCGGTGAATCGGTTTCGACCGGCTCGCATGAATCGCTATCGTCGAGCGAAACGCTTTCTTCAGTTTTTGCGGGAAGGCTGTCGAGGTTAATTGCCGGCCATTCACCGGAAACAATGGTCACGCGGCGGCGGAAGGCATTGACTTCAATTCGTCTGTATTTATTCACTGTTCGCTCCTTTGGTGGAGTCACACTACGCGCTGCATCGAGAGCCTGTAATGAGATTGGTGGGAAAGATTGAGGAAAGATTCGGGAAAGATTGGGGAAAGCGATCAAACTGGGGTTATGATGTGATACATAGAGGGCGATCGAATTAACTGTGGGGCCGAACCCACACTCAAGAGTCACTCAATCCTTTTCCTATCCAGCCACGGGAGCCCGCATGCAGAAGTTGGCCCACCAAAGACACTGTTTCGAAGAGTTCACTCTCGATTTAACGCGCGGCTGTCTGCTTCACCTTCAGCAGGAAGTCAAACTGCGGCCAAAGTCGTTTGAAGTGCTGAAGTATCTGGTTGAGAACAACGAGCGGCTTATCAGCAAAAATGAATTGATTAGTGCCGTCTGGATTGATACCGCAGTGACCGACAGTTCTTTGGTGCAGTGCCTGAAAGATATCCGGCATGCGCTGCATGATGAGGCGCAGCAGATCATCAAAACGGTTCACGGGCGGGGCTACATCTTTGACAAAAGGGTAAGCGACACCGTTTCAACTTCACCGTTGACCACCTATCGCGAAGATACTTCCGGCGTGCAGATAATTATTGAAGAGGAAGAAACAAACGGCCACGCGACTGGCCCGACGCATTGGATCCCGGCCGCCAGTACAAAGTTGATTTCAGGTCATGAAGTCACAAGTATTGAACGTTTCACTTATGGCATTCGGCGGCATAAGTGGGTCGCTGTCGCCGCTTTATCTGTGACGCTGACGGCAGCGGTGATTATCAATTTCACCCGCCCTGCGGCGGCTATCGATTCGGTAGCGGTCATGCCCTTTGTGAACGTGAGCGGTGATCCAAACACTGAATATCTTGCAGATGGAATCAGCGACAACATCATTAGCCGCCTTTCGCAGTTACCCAACCTCAAGGTTATCGCCCTGAATTCGGTGTTGCGCTACAAAGGCAAACAAACCGATCCACAGGAAGTAGGACGCACGCTTAACGTCCGCGCAGTGCTGATGAGCCGGCTCGTGCAGCACGGAGATGATCTTTCAATAAGTACTGAGTTGATTGATGTCCGCGACAACAGCCGCCTGTGGGGCGAGCAATACAACCGCAAGCTGTCAGATATCGCCGTGGTGCAATCGGATATCGCTCAGGAAATATCAGAAAACTTACGACTGCGATTAACTGGCGTGGTGAAGGAGCGTTTGGCCAAACGCTACACGCAGAGCAGCGAAGCGTATCAGTCTTACATGTTGGGCCGCTTTTACCGGCAGCGCTCAACCAAAGAAGGGTATGAGAAGAGCATCAAGTATTTGGAGCAAGCGATCGAAAAAGATCCAAATTACGCGCTCGCCTACGCAGAGTTGGGTGAAGTCTACCGGAATCTTGGTTGGTCCCTCCTGATGCCTGCCAGGGAAGCCCGGCAGAAGCAGGAGTGGGCTACGCTAAAGGCACTGCAAATAGACGACGAGCTCGCCGAAGCCCACGTGTTGATGGCAAATCTCAAAGAAATTGACTTGGACTGGAAAGGCGCGGAGATTGAGTACAACCGCGCCCTGCAACTCGATCCAAACTCGGTTAGAACTCATGAAACCTATGCCTGGAATTTGGAAATCGTAGGCCGGCTGGACGAAGCCATGACGCACCTAAAGCGGGCCCAGGAACTTGATCCGCTCGGAATGGACTTGAACTGGGACATGGGCGTGCTGTTGTTTTTCTCGCGGCAGTATGATCGAGCCGAAGAACAATACCGAAAGACTATCGAGATTGACCCAAATTACAATCCGGCACACCTCGGATTAGTGCAGGTTTATCAGAAAAAGGGAATGTATGCTGAAGCCATAGCGGAGCTGAAAAAGGCTAACGCTTTAGGGAAGCCGGAAGGAAATGCAGCACTTGGTTATGCTTATGCAGTGGCCGGACAAAGAGATGAAGCTCAGAAAATCCTTGATGATCTGACCGTGCAATCAAAGGAACGTTATGTCTCGCCTTTTAGCTTTGCATTGCTCTACATGGGACTTGGAGACAATGACCACGCGTTCGAATGGCTAAATAAAACCTGTGATGAGAACCCGTACAGAATAAGCTTTATTAAAGTGAACCCGAGATTCGATAGTCTTCGCTCAGACGCGCGCTTCACAGATCTGCTGCGACGCATGAAGCTCGCGTAAACCGGGAGCGCAGGCCTCTCCCGCCTGCAATGAGCGCTGAGCGCGATAGTAGAGAGGCGCTGTTATTCGACCTTGAGATGAGCGAATCCAATGAGCGTGCTGTCGCACGCTATGCCGGCGAGACGCCTGCGCTCCCAGCAAATCGTGCTTCTTTTCTCTTTCAGTTGAAAGCCAATGGTCGACAGAAAAACAACCTCATTACTCTTACCCTTTGCCTTTCTCCTTTCAATTTCTAGCACTGCGCTTGCTCAAACGCAGACCACTGGACGCATAACCGGATTCATTGCGGACCATAACGGCGCCGCAATCGTAGGCGCCGAGGCGTTGGTAGTTAGTAAGGCCACAGGGGAGCAGCGAGCCGCCACCAGCGATGCGACCGGCAACTACGCAGTTACTTTGTTACGACCCGGCACCTATCGAGTAAGTGTCGTCGCCAGGGGGTTTGACGCGGCGATTTTTGACAACGTCCAGGTAGTAATAAGTGAGACGACTTCAGTAAATGCGCAACTCGCAGTTGCCGGAGTCACGGAAGCTGTTGCTATTCAGCTTGCGCCTTTGATTCAGCGAGATGGACCCCAAATGGGACGAGTAGTCGATTCGCGCGCGGTTGCCGAGTTGCCCTTAGCCACGCGGAACTTTACACAAATCCTCGGACTGTCGCCGGGCACGTCTGTAGATCTCCCTGATAGCACTGCGTCGGGTCGCAACGCGCAAAACATTTCGGTCAACGGCGCGCGAACGACGCAAAACAATTATCAAATCAACGGCATCGACGCGAACAATATCAGGAATAACAATTTTCAGCGGATTTCGGTTCCGGCGCCGGAAACGATTCAGGAGTTCAAGGTCCACACATCGCTGTACGACGCCAGCTTTGGACGCTCAGCCGGTGGGAATATTCAAGCCATTACTCGCAGTGGCGCCAACAACTTTCATGGAGCCGGCTATGAATACTTCCGAAACAGGACTTTGAACGCCAACAACCCGTTTCTTAAAGCAGCGGGCGTGCTGCGCCCTGTTCTGACTCGCAATATTCTTGGTGGCCTGCTTGGTGGTCCGATCAAGAAAGATGAGGCATTCTTCTTTGTCTCGTATCAGGGAACTCGCGAGCGAAACGGCGCCTCGATCAATAGCTTGTCTTCCGAGGTTTTGATCGCGCCGGGTCTCACCGATGACCGCTCGGAGCAAACGCTCAGAAAAACATTTAATGTGCCGCTGGTAAGTCCAATATCCCTTGCGCTCTTGAATGTAAAGTTACCTGGCGGTCAATTCCTGATCCCCACCCCCCAGGCGAATGGCCGCTATTCCGGCTCAACGATTTCGACCTATCATGAGGACCAGTTCAATGCCAACCTTGACTATCGCATCAGTAAGAAGAACTGGCTGGCGGTTAAATACTTCCTTTCGAAGTCTCCTCAACTCCTCGCTCTGTTCCAGGGCGTGAATGTTCCTGGTTTCCCCGCCCATCAAAAGGGGCTAAACCAATTAATTTCGATTCAAGATATTCACGCCTTCAGCTCAAACGTGATTAATGAGGCGCGCATCGGCTACAACTTCCTTCGCATAAACAACTCGCCGGAAGAGCCCGTGAAAGACTCCGACGTCGGCATCACGCGGTCCAACGCTGGCACTTTTCCCGGCTTACCCCTTATTCGCATCGCGGCCAGCGCCGATGGAATCGCCTTCGGTACTGCGACCATAATTATCGACCAAAAGATCACTGCTCCTTCCGCCACGCTTGGAGACATCCTCTCGATCACGCGTGGTAGGCATATCATCCGCACGGGAACCGAGCTGATTTACTACCAGGAAAATAGCACCGAAAATCTAAACACCCGGGGCCAAATCGATTTCAACACCTTTAATGATTTCTTAAGCGGCCGGGTGAGCCAGTCCGTCTTCGGCTCCGGCATCGCCGACCGCAGTCTGCGCGCCACGGATTACAATTTTTTTGTCCAGGACGATTGGCGCGTGTCGCCGAAATTAACTCTCAACCTTGGCTTGCGTTACGAGTTGGACATGCCTGCTTACGACACGCGGGGGCGCAACGTTGACTTCGACCCGTCGCTTTATCGTCCGCGATTAGCGGTCGGCAGTAATGGCAATCCTGTTGGGCCACCGATCGGAGGCTTCGTGCAAGCGGGAAATGTTATCCCGCCATACGATTTGCCTGACGTGCCAAATGTGGACAAACGGATCGTTAAAAGCATTGACCCAAACAATTTTGCACCGCGAATCGGTTTTGCATACTCTCCATTTGAATCAGGCCGCCTGATATTGCGTGGCGGCTACGGCATTTTTTACTCACGAATATCATTCACACATTTCTCAACTGGAACTCAATTGCCGCCAAACTACGTGGTGGGGCGCAGAACCAGTCCGCCATTTTCCGATCCTTTTTTCGTCGCGCCGTCGGTAAGTGACTTTCCCAAGTTTGTTACTGGTGTGGATCTGGCTACCCTTGTTTTTGATCGCGACATGCACACCCCGTATTTTCAACAATACAACGGCAGCGTCCAATATTTACTTGCCAAAGACCTGGCGCTCGAAATCGCGTATGTGGGCGGACGCGGGCTTAACTTGCTGACTAACGTCGGAATTAATCAGGCCGCGCTTGCCAGTCCGCAACATCCAGTTGTCAACGAAGTGCTTCAGGCACTCGGTTTACCCGGAGCTGTGATCACCAGCAACACTCCGGCGAACGCGCAGTTGCGAGCCTCATTTCAGGGTGCCTCATTGTCCTCGTCCGGATCGTCAGTGCCAGGCTTTGGTCAAACGCAGACGACAGCACAGTCAACCTACAACTCTCTGCAAATGAGCCTCACCCGACGTTTCGCGAACGGACTGCAATTTCTTGCAGCTTATACTTATTCGAAGTCAATCGATAACGCCTCAGGCGGAGCAGTTGGCTCGGCGGGCATCGACAGCGGCGCCATACTTGGCAACCAACTCGACAGCCGTGCCAACCGCGGCGTGTCGAACTTTGATCGTCCGCATCGTTTTGTTCTGAGCTATCTCTGGGACTTACCGCGACCAGGCTTGGCCGCGAGATCAACCGCCGGGCGTCTGTTGTTCTCGAATTGGGAGGTTGCCGGAATTATCACCGCTATGTCCGGACTCCCAATCGATATTGTAGATTCAAATGCTGGTTCATTTTACCTCGGGCAGAACAACGGATTGTCGCGACCGAACTGGGCCCCAGGTGCAACGGGCAGAACAGCCACCAGCAATGTGCCGACTGGATACTTCTTCAATCCGTTTGCGTTCGCGCGGCCCACTGTGCCAACGGGTCAAGTGATACCGAGTTCAGGTGGCCTGGCAACCTCAGGTGTGGTCCCGCCTGGTACTCCGTTCGGAACTGACTTTGGCAACGTTGGTCGCAACGTTTTGCGGGGGCCCAGACAAACCAACATCGACTTTTCGATAATCAAACGGTTCCCGCTTGCCGAATCAAAGAACATTGAAGTGCGTGCCGAGTTTTTCAATCTATTCAATCACGTCAACTTTGCTAACCCGATCAGCAACCTCAATGCTGTTTTGTCGTCCGGGGGCAGCCTTGACTCAAATACCAGGCAGATCATCAATCCGGGAGATTTTGGACGCATCACTTCCACCAGCAACAATCCGCGATTAATCCAATTCGCTGTAAAGCTGAATTTTTGAATGGTCAAGTATCGAATGCGCTGGCTTTCGTCACGGCTGGCCGAAGCGTTGGCGGTACTCGCCTGAATAAATCGGCTGCGCTCATCTACAGACGCGAGAATCATTCTGAGAGCGCAGGCGTGCCGCCTGAATAGTGCACCCGGCGCTCCCAGGCTGCTTCCGCGCGTCAGTTGCCTGATTGTCCCCGCAGTTTCGTGCGCGTAGTCACATAGAGGTCCAACCCCCCGAATCCGCCCGGCCGGCCCGAGGAAAAGAACAGTGTCTTACCGTCAGAGGACAGATACGGAGCCTGTTCCTGGGAGGAGGTGTTGACCGGGCTCCCCAGATTCACCGGAGTTGACCAGGCATCGAGCGTACTCTCTCGTGTTGCGGCCCACAGGTCGCCAGCGCCAATTGATCCAACGCGGTTCGAATTAAAGAATATTTCTAAGGCGTCATGCTGAATCGAAGGGAGAGTCTCGTTCGATATGCTGCTTAGCTCTGTGACTAGCACGGCCGCGCCAAACGAACCATCCGCCATTTGCGCACTGACATAGATATCGGCGCCACCGAGGCCGCCTGGGCGACTGCTCCCAAAGTAGAGTTGAGGCGCGCCGTCCTCTTCGTTCTCGAAATAGCTGGGGCCTTGATCGTCGGCGGCCGAGTTGACGCCCGCGCCGAGATTAACTGCTGGCTGCCAGTCAAAATCATCATGCGTATGCTCACGATATGACACCCAGAGGTCTATTCCGCCGAAACCGCCGGGCCGCTTGCTTTGAAAAAACAGGAAGTGACCATCGCGGGAAAGCCCTGGTTCCCCTTCGTCGAACGCGGTATTGACCGTCGGCCCGAGGTTCACTGGCGAACCCCACGGGTCATCAACGCTCGCGCGTTGCGAGACGTACATATCAAACGGGCCCCCCAAGCCTTCCGGACGATCGGAAGTGAAGTACAGACTCAGTCCATCCTTCGAGATTGCCGGCCCTTGATCGCTGAACGCTGAGTTGATGGCTGGGCCGAGGTTAACCGCCGCCGACCAGTCGGAATACTTCTGGGCTTGGGCCGCTTGCGTCATGACGAGCGTGAGCATGCCGCCGACTAGCAATGTCAGAGCCAGGTGTGGTCTGAAGGTCAAACGAGTTTTTTTCTTTTCTAACGAGATCTTTTTCATGGTCATTTTCCTTTCGATGTAGCAGGGTTGAATTCCTCCGGTTCGGCGTGAGGGTCTTTCGACGCGTTGCAAATCATCGCTCGAGTTTCCGGCGATAACCGTCGCTCTAGAGAACGCACAGCCTCGGCGAGGATCATTTGGCCCTCGGGCGAATCTGGTTCTACGGGCTCGCATAGATCACTGTCATCGAGTGATACCCCGTCTTCGGCTTGCGCAGGCTCCGCGTCGATGACGTCCCGGGACCACTCGCCGGAAAGAATCGTCACGCGGCGCCGGAAGGCATTGACTTCAATTCGTCGGTATTTTTCCAATTCGCACTCCTTTCGGTAGTGCGCACCTTAACGCTCGACGTGGAGGCGTGTAACGAGGCAATGCCGAAGAAGTGGTGAGGAAACGCCGAAAGTTTGCTGAAGGCTATTGACTGCGCTGCTTGAGGTGGCGTAATGATGCAACGGATTTCAGCATCAGCCAGTAGTTTCGACTTGGCGATTTATTCCAAACGAGGAATTCTTTCATGCAGAGGGTCTCTCACCGGACACTATCCTTCGACGGCTTTACCCTCGATCTGACTCGTGGCTGCCTGTTGCGCGGTACTCAAGAAATCAAATTGCGCCCGAAGCCCTTCGACGCGCTGAAATATTTGGTCGAAAGTCCGGGTCGCCTGGTTAGCAAAGCCGAGTTGATCAAGGCAGTCTGGCCTGATACGGCTGTGACAGACGACTCGCTGGTGCAGTGTTTGAGGGAAGTGCGTCGCGCTCTAGGCGATGATGAGCAGCAGATTATCAAGACCGTACCGCGCCGCGGCTATATCTTCGATCGACCGGTCACCGAGAGCGGCCCTGGCATACCGGCGATGACTTATGCGGAAGAGACTGAAGGCGTTCAAGTCATCATCGAAGAAAGAGAAACTAACGGACGATTAGTCACGCAGCCTCAAATTCGGTCGGTTGCTCACGGCGTTGGGCTTGTTGCCGCGCAAAGAGCCAAAAGCATCGACCGTCTGAGGGCGGCAATTAAACAGCACGAGAGGGTTGTTGTGCTCAGCGTCTTATCAGTAGCAGTGGTGGCGGCAGCCATCATTTATTTCGCAGGGCCGCGCGAGGCGATCGATTCAGTTGCGGTGATGCCGTTCGTGAACGTTACCGGTGATCCCAACACGGAATACCTCTCAGACGGGATCAGCGAGAGCATCATCAACAGCCTTTCACCTAATCTCAAAGTAATCGCGCTCAATTCGGTCTTGCGCTATAAGGGAAAACAGACAGACCCGCAGACGGTCGGGCGCGATTTGAATGTGCGGGCGGTGCTGATGGGCCGGCTCACGCAACGAGGTGATGATCTTGTGATCAACGTCGAGTTGGTAGACGTGCGCGACAACCGTCATTTGTGGGGCCAGCAATATGACCGCAAGTTGGCAGACATCATGAACGTGCAGACGGAGATCGCCCAGGACATCTCGGAGAAGTTACGGCTGCAGTTAACAGGTGACGAGACAAAGCGGCTGGCCAAACATTATACGCAGAATGCTGAGGCTTACCAGCTTTACATGCTGGGCCGCTATTACTTTAGCCGTTCTGGAGCGAAAGACGATCTTCTGAAAAGCGTTGATTACTTCGAGCAAGCGATCAAGAAAGATCCGAGCTACGCACCGGCATACGCTGGGCTGGGAACTACCTATCACCTCCTTGGATGGAACGGTTGGATGGACCCAAAGGAGTCCTGGCAGAAAGAGGAGTGGGCTGCATTAAAGGCCCTGCAAATAGACGACGAGCTCCCTGAAGCGCACGTCCTGAAGGCAGCCATCAAGGAGTTTAATTTGGACTGGCCGGGCGCCGAAGAAGAATACAAGCGCGCTCTGGAGCTTGACCCAAACTCAGTCAGAGCTCACCAAACATATGCTTGGCATCTGGAAATGTTCGGGCGGTTCGATGAGGCCATGTCACATACGACGCGAGCCCGGGAGCTTGATCCGCTCTCGCTTGAGCTAATGTGGGATACGGGAGTTTGGTTCTCCTTCTCGCGTCAATACGATCGGGCGATCGAACAATTTCAGAAGATAAAAGATATGGACCCAAAGGTCATTGGGGCTCACACTATGATCGCGGAGACTTATCAGAAGAAGGGGATGTATGAAGAGGCCATCGCGGAGCTGAAAGAGGCCAATGTCTCGGGACCTCCACTTGGGTATGCCTATGCGGTGGCTGGAAAAAGAGACGATGCGCAGAAAATACTCGATGATTTGAAAGAGCAATCAAAGCAAGGTTATGTGTCGCCCAAGGCATTTGCAATGATTTATATGGGACTTGGCGACAAGGATCAAGCATTCGAGTGGTTTAATAAGACCTTTGAGGAGAATCCTTATAGAATAGCCTTTCTCAAAGTGGACCCAAGATTCGACAGCCTTCGTTCAGACCCGCGCTTTACGGATCTGTTGCGGCGCATGAAGCTCGCGTCGTGAAGCAAAAATCTAAGAGTTCAAAGGTTCAGTTTGCGGTTCCTTAGCTCCTGAGGAGCGTGGTGTTTAGTAGCTCTGATCTTGAATCGGCCGACGAGCTGTGTTGGTTTGCTGCCTTCGGACCTGCCTCCCGCTAACAAAAGGATTCTCGCGAATCCAGAAGCGCCACGGCTTATCAATCCACTCTTCGGCGTAATCGATGCCAATGCGCGGGCCGGATGCGATGCTCGTGCGCGGAATCCTTTCACCTTCCTCAAGCCAAACTTTGCTGCCTAACAAATCCGCTGCACCGAGTTTGCGATCGATACCCATCGCAATGCACAACTTGCCTGGTCCATTGGTGAGATTGTGATCTGGTTGGCCGTGCCGGCGGCGGCGCATTAACTCAATTCCTTCGACCGGTTCCAGCGCGCGAATCAACACCGCATGCGGCGTGTCTTCAACATTCGTCACCACGTTGAATTGGTTGTACATGCCGTAAACGAAAAAGACGTACGCCGTGCCGCCCAAGCCGTACATCGTTTCCGTGCGTTTGGTGCGGCGTCCGCCGTATGAATGCGCCGCGCGATCGTGTGGTCCGCGGTAAGCTTCCGCTTCAACGATCATTCCCGAGACGCGTTTGCCGTTAGTGGTGGGAACGACGAGCAGCTTGCCCAGTAGTTCGCGCGCGACAGTCAGCACGTTAGAACGGGTGTAGAACTCGCGAGGAAGTTTGTGAAGCGCCGATTTCGACTCTGATGAAGGCATATCAATATATAACCGTCAGCGGCAGAGCGTGTGAAACTCGAATGTCGAGCCTGGCGATCGTCGAGCGGGGGTAAACCACCCTTCCCAACCTGTGAGACTATTAGACTTGATGACGTGCACAATGATTGAAAGCTTCTCGCACAGCATTTTCGAGAATCTTAAGCACTTAACACGAGTTGTGTAGTCACTCAACGATGAAAGTCTCTCAGGTTGGGAAGGGTGGTTTACCCCCGCTCGACTTTCATTTAGCTCAAGATTCGGTTTGAATTCAGCGACTCCGTGTCTCAACCCCACAAGCGCCACAGCATGACAAACGTAATTACGAATCCAATTGCGATGATCGCGCGACGGACTGCGACCTGGGCAACACGCACTGCCATCTTGGCCCCGAAATACCCGCCGGCCAGCGCCGCAACAGCCATCAGCAGCGCATCGTTCCAGACAACCAGATGCGTAACCGCAAAACTCACCACTGCGATGCTATTGATGCAGATGCCCAGAAAGTTCTTGATGCCATTGGCGCGGTTAATGTCGTGCAGACCCAGCAACCCCATCGCCGCCAGCATCAGGATGCCATTGCCGGCGCCGAAGTAGCCGCCATACATCGACGAGAAAAACTGAAACACGATGGCGCCCAACCACCATGACATTTTTGGTTCGGCAACGATCGGCTGCAATCGCAACCAACGATTAATGGAGCCGCCGGCCATAAAAAGAATGGTGGCAAAGAGAATTAGAAAGGGAACCAGCCGCGCAAAAGTTGGCGACGGCGTCCAAATAAGCAACCACGCACCAATGGCCCCGCCGATTACGCTCGTAATTCCCAGACGAAGCAGAATCGCCGAACTGTTTTCCAGTTCTCGTCGATAACCAAACAATCCGCCAAATAATCCAGGCCACAAGGCAACCGTGCTGGTAGCGTTAGCCACTTTTGGATCGAGCCCGAGCCAAAGCAAAACGGGAAAAGTGATCAGCGTGCCGCCGCCGGCAATGGCATTGATCACACCGGCTGCAAAGGCCGCCGCGACCAGCATGAAGAGATGGACCAGTTGAGAGTTCAAGCTTTAACTTGCCGCTACCGTGGAACGACATTCTAAAGGTTGGACTCTTAACACCGGATCGACATGTTAAGATGCGAGACGCAATTCAACAACACAACACTCGGAGGTGAATATGGCTGACGTAACCATTCGTCCGTCGAAAAACGGACCGTACATCGTGGAGGGCAACGTCGATCTTTATGATACTGATGGGAACCAGATAACGTTGGACAAGCCACGCATCGCGCTCTGCCGCTGTGGAGCTTCTTCAAACAAACCTTTTTGCGATGGTACTCACAGCAAGATCGGATTCCAGGCAGCAGAATCAATCAATCCGCAAAGCGCTGAGTGAGGTGAAAAGAAAACGCGCCGTGTTCACAGGCTGTTATTTTGAACTCGGCGCGCGATTTTTAATTCTTCCGCGAATATTCAAAAAAGCAAGGCACAACTGCAAAAAGATTAGCGCGTAGGCACGACCCATCCGGAAGTTAAAGTCAGCCCGCTTTAGAGAGTGGTATCGGCAAGGTTCGATTTGTACTTAGTATTAGTCTGGCGATCGTTCATCTCTATATAGACATAGCTGGGCGGTACTACGCCATCCTCAAGCGCAAACCAGATGCCTCCCAGGTTCGCTGCTTTACCCAGCGCGCAAAATCCATAGAGTCGTTTTCCCCTCGAATCGAAAAAGTCGACCCAGGTTCGAGACGATTTCGTGTTCAGGCCACAAGGCGGAAGTCCTGGCGCGGCGGCGAACATCGAGTCTGGATACTGGTCTTTGTTGAGCACGTCGTATTGGTATCGCACCCAGGTTTTGCCGTTGGCCGAATAGACTTCCGTGCCTGTCAAATACAAGACTGGATTCGGCAGCACCGGCTGTGGCACAGCTCGTAACGCGGTGTTACTCGCAACTGTTATTAGCAACATAGTGCTGAGAAGCATAACAATTCGTTTGGTTACTCTCATGGTTGTTTCCTTTGTTTGGGGGTGAAGGGTCGTTACACGCTGGAACGGTTACCGGCTGTCTGATCACTTAAACGCGAGAAATGGAGTAAGTAAAAATTTGCAATCTGTTCTTATTTCAATAACCGACCTAATGTCAATACTTTCTTTGCCGGGCACTGTGTAAGGCTCAGGCCTTGGTCATGAATGATTTGGAATTTAACCGGCGCAAACTACATCAACAAAGTATCTACCCGGTGAGCATGGACCATGCTTTCGCAAGGCGACCAGGCGAAGACTGTGAAGCGGCCGTCCTGCGATGCTACCAGCGCCAGCGCGTCGCGTTGATCGTGAACAAATTGCGCCGCCGACAAATGTCGCGTGCCGCCGTGCTGCACTGGTGGAACAACTACCGCCTGATTTCCGATCGTTGGTTCAGTCAGCACCATCTGCTCGACAGGCATGCTACCGGTAGGCCGTCTGATCTTGGCGCCAAACGCCAGTACTTCATACTGATCGTTGATCACTGTAGCGCCGTCAACTGCGGTTAGCCCGGCGACCGTATCGACAGCTTTGCGCATCGAGGACTCCCACGCATTTCCATCGCGTTCATGCTCATCGCGACCGACGAGTTCTGCCAGCGCTGAGAAAGCAGGCATAACTGAATACAAGACCGGCTGAACGATCGAGTCGCGCCAGCTTTCTTTTCCGGTGGGTACTACGAGCAATGAACCGCCGTGCGCATGTGCACGCATCGATGCCGCCAGTTGCACCAGCACATTGACCGAATCGCGCCGGTCATTTGGATCGGCGGCGGAATTGAAGGCGAGCAGGGCTTTCAGCAGCTCTGGACAATCAGGCAAGCTGGTTCCTTGTTCATCAATCACCTTTACTTGTTCGCCCATCAGCACGGCGACGTTGGCGTACTTGCCAAAGCCGTTAACCCGGCGATGTTTGATCACCAACAGTCCCGGCTCTACATCTTCAAGCACAAACCCGAAACTTGGAACCACGCGCGTCGCTCCCCAGACGCGCAACTGAGCACCGCTCGAATCGCCAGGCGGCCGCACATTGCTTTCGTACCAGACGCCGAGATGAATTCCGGGGCGCTCGACTGCGGGCGCGAGTTTGGCAAGAACGTCCGGATCGAGCGGCAGCGGTTGTTCGAACATCAGTGCTCGTCCTGCTTGTGCGGGCGGCAGGAAGGCCAATGAGATTTTTGGGAAGCGGCCCTCTTCCGGGCGCAGGCTGGCCCAGAAGGTGGCGTCGATCATTGCCTGAATCGCGCCGGCCGGCGGCGCGGGGGCAAGATCGCGCTCGCCGCGCGCATGTGCCTGGGCCAGATGGCGCGCGAAGTGAGCTTCAAGAGCGGCGGCGACTGTTCGACCTGCCTGGTAGGTTGCTGTTCGAGTCATCAATTAGTTTTCGCTGGCGCAAACTTCCTTGCTCAGTGTGTTCTATGTGACGCTGCTACTTGCCGGTGAAGAGAGTTTGCTCATCAACAAAACAAAGTCCGTTACCCCACGGGTCTTCAACGTAAAAGGAAAGCTCGCCCCAGGGACGTTTCACGATCTGGCCGGCCGGTTCACCATGAACATCTTCGTCTGACAAGCAATTCAAAGCGCCAGCACGATCGTACACTGCTGGCAGATCGGCGACCGCGAAATATATGTAATCGGGAATCGGCTTTGCTTCATCACCACCCGCGGCGACATCGACCAGCGCTAGTATGACCGGTCCGCAGTCAAAATAATGACGCGAGCCGCGCGGAATTCTGCGTCCTTCATCGTCCAGCAGTTTTGAGTAAAACTCAGCCGCCTTATCGAGATCAGAAACCTGCAGAATTACACGAAAGAGTTTGGAAGTGTTAGCCATGTTCTAAGACCTCGATGCATTTTTGTTCAAGTGTTCGCTTAAGACTACCTTTCCGGGCTGTATGCGCCAACGCCGCAGACGTCTTCGCCCGCTTTCTTGACAAAGGCGATCTTATGTTCCATCTGGTGGGTCATGGGATTAATCCAATGATACTCAATGGAACCTCCACCGCTGCTGCCGACTTCGAGAATTCTCGGTTCCAGTGGCTTGCCCTCGGCATCCTTCAAGCCGATCGCAGGTGTGCCGACATATTGCGGAAAACCACCGTTCGCTGTTCTGATGCCGTTTAGCCCAATACAAAACACGTAAAGATCGCGATCAGAAAAAGGCGCTTTCTTTGCAGTGAAGTCAGCGAGTGCTTGTTTTCGTCCGACCGAGTTGTAATGCTCGATCGCCTGCGCGAGCATCGCTTGCGCTTCGGCGGGCGTACCGCGTTCCGATTTCGCGGCCGGCGCTGGCGATGATTTCTCGGCAGCTGGCTCGGTGCCGAGGTGCGCGTCGCGGGCCTGCTGAAGATGCGTACAACCAGTCGTAAGCCCAATCAATAAAACAGGAATAAGATGATAAGCTCTTCGCACGGTGTTACCCCTTTTTCAAGTTTGTTGTTGCGCTGACCGCGCAAGTTGGCATCGGCGCTGTAGCCGCCCTGGAATCGCCAGGTGGCAAGTTTGCCCTTTGAAGTTTGGTGCGATTGTGATGTGGTTTTGTTCGTCCGTCAACAATTCGTTGACGACTTTTAGCGAGGGATCATTCACGCTGGAAACGAGCAGCGGCCTATTAAAGACTGGGATTATGTAAGAAAAGAAAGGGCAGGGAGTAAAAAGAGCTGAGGTTCGGAAGTAGCGCCGCGGGTAAAAAGACGATGGGCGCCGACCTCCCCCAAGACCGGCGCCCTTGCCTTTATCTCAGTTCTCCCATGGAGAATTAACGATGAAGGATGGTAGCCCGGCGCACTTCGGCGATGGTTGCAGTAACCTTGCAAAGTTTTCACGAGGTCGTAACAAAAACTTCCCAAACACTTTTCTGCCTTCACTCGGCAAGCTGGTCCAAGTGACATTTGGTGAATGAAATTAGTCGTTCTTTAGTCATTCTAAGGAGAAACTGGAAATGAGCGAGCCACGTGTGGTGCCTTTTGGTTCATGGGAATCGCCGATAACTTCCGACTTGATTGTTGCGGGCACAATCGCCGTGGGCCAGCCGTCAATAGATGGCGACAACCTTTACTGGATCGAGATGCGACCCAGTGAAGGCGGGCGCAGCGTTATCGTTAAACGCGACATTGAAGGTCGCATCGCAGATGTGACACCGCACGGCTTCAACGCGCGGACACGCGTTCACGAATATGGCGGCGGCGACTATGTCGTGCGCGACGGCACGGTTTACTTTTCCAATTTTTCCGACCAGCAGATTTATGTACAACGAAACAGCGGCCCGCCTGAGCCGCTTACGACGCTTCCAAATATGCGTTATGCCGACGCAATTGTGGATGACCCGCGGCGACGGGTGATTTGCATTCGGGAAGATCACACGGTTGCGGAAGCAGTAAACAATCTGGTCAGCATAAATCTCGCCGATGGAGCCGCCGATGTTCTGGCTTCCGGCAATGACTTTTATTCCTCGCCGCGACTCAGCCCCGATGGTAATCGGCTGGCATGGTTAACCTGGAACCATCCAAACATGCCCTGGGACGAAACCGAGCTTTGGGTGGCAAGAATCAAAGATGATGGATCGTTGGACCAACCTGAAAAACTCGCGGGTGGCAATCAGGAATCGATCTTTCATCCGCAATGGTCGCCGCGCGGCGAGTTGTACTTTGTTTCCGATCGCACCGGCTGGTGGAATATTTATCGCCTTAACGAAGCGGACTCCGTCGAACCAGTGGTCGAGGTGGAAGCCGAATTTGGCATGCCACAGTGGGTCTTTGGCATGTCGACCTTCGCTTTCGAATCCGCGGAACAAATTGTTTGCAGCTACGTCGAAAAAGGCATTTGGCGAGTTGACATTATCGACTCCCGGACGCGCAAGCTCGAGCGCATTGAAAGTTCCTACACTGACATTACTTATGTGCGAGCCGCGCCGGGCTACGCCGTGATGCGTGCCGGCTCGCCAACCGAACCGCTTTCGATTGTCAAGCTTAACCTGAAGACGCGCCGCTTCGAAGTATTGCGACGTTCCAACAATATTGAGATCGCAGAAGGATATCTTTCACAGCCGGAAACTGTTGAGTTCCCGACTGAAGCTGGTCTGACGGCTTATGGTTTTTTCTATCGCCCGACCAATGCGAATTATCGAGCACCCGACAGCGAACGCCCGCCGCTGCTAGTGTTAAGTCATGGTGGTCCAACTGCGGCCAGCACTACCGTTAAGAGCCTCGGTATTCAATACTGGACCAGCCGCGGCATCGGCGTCCTGGACGTTAATTACGGCGGCAGCACCGGCTTTGGTCGTTCCTATCGCGACAGACTGAAAGCCCAATGGGGAATTGTTGACGTTGATGATTGTGTAAATGGCGCGCGTTACCTGATTGCGCGTGGTGACGCCGATCCAGATCGACTGATGATTAGCGGGGGCAGCGCCGGCGGTTACACGACGCTATGCGCGTTGACTTTTCGCGATGCTTTCAAGGCCGGCGCCAGTCACTATGGAGTCAGCGACGCGGAGGCATTGGCGAAAGACACGCACAAATTTGAGTCGCGCTATTTGGATCGTCTTTTTGGACCATACCCCGAAGCGCGTGAAATCTATTACGCGCGCTCGCCAATTAACTTTACCGATCGCTTGTCTTGTCCGGTAATTTTCTTTCAGGGGTTGGAAGATAAAGTTGTACCGCCCAGTCAGGCCGAGACTATGGTGGCCGCGTTACAAGCCAAAGGAATTCCAGTCGCTTACATTGAGTTTGCAGGTGAGCAGCATGGATTCCGGCAGGCACAAAACATCAAACGGGCGCTCGACGGCGAGTTCTATTTTTATTCAAAAATACTTGGGTTCGAACCAGCGGGCACGATCGAGCCGGTGGAAATTCAGAACCTCGCAGCCGCAGGCGCGCCGGGAAATGCGTGACAACATGTTACTCAAGGGGCGAATCGGAAATCGTGGCCGGGCCGCCGCCGTGGTCGCCGCCACGCACCACCGCGCTTTCATCGACAAAGTAAGAAAAGTTGCCGCTCTTGCCATATTCAAGCGGCACTGCCGTAGCCTCAAACTTATTCGCTGACACTATCAACTCGATCTCGTATCCATACCTCTCAATGGCTTCCTTGCTGATCAATCCAGCCTTAATTAGTTCATCGAGCGTTCCATAGCGACCATCGCCGGCCGTGGCTCGATAGGTTGCTTCAGCGCTGACCAATGTTCGCAACTCGCTCTTCGCTGCCGCTTCGTTGGCCTTCAGGGGCGCCGCGCCGGCGTCGTTTGAAATGCTTGCCACCATCAGCAACAGCAAGTTTTTCGGGACGTGTAACTCGTGCAGCGGACCAGACCCTTCATTTGAAAGCGAATAAGTTAGTGGTTCGATAGTCGGATTCAATCGCGAAAGCAACTCCGCAATCTTTTCATTGCCCGGGCCTGTCAGATTTCCCGTCAGGCCATATCGCTGGACCAGCGCCGGCGCCACGTAAACCAGGGCCAGCACTTGTCGCGACTGCCAACGACTCGCATTCCGGAAATGGCTGCTTGCGGAAAGTGTCTCACCATTTAAATAAGACGCGACGGCGCGTTTTGTCGCGTCTGGGTTTGGCGAAAGAATTAGAAAATCACCGACAAAAGCATAGGACAACACATTCGCATAGGTCGTGATTTCGGTGTCGTCCTTCCGTTCGGTTTGGGCGAGAAGGCCTGCGCCCTTGAACCCCAACGATTCGATCAGCTTAGGTATCAAGCGGCGCACAGCTTCCTTATCTTTTACTGCGATTGCAATTAGTGGATCAGGATCATACGTCTTGATTTTCTGTTGACTGTCAGTCGCAGGTGATGCGGACGAGTTCGCGGCGTCTTCGCTGGTGCTCCTGGGCACGAGCGCCACCGCTAATTCATTTCCCAACAACGGCAGAACGTCGTCCTTAATTTTAAGTCCCAGTTTTTTCTCATATTCAGCGAAGGGAGAAGCGGGCGGACCGGCGTTTACTGTTTGCATCGAATACGGGCCCGAGCGTTCATTCATACTCGCGATTGTCTTCAACAGTCCGTCATAGATCTGCGGATAATCGAGCGAAGCTGAAACAAACAGATCGGCGTCAGCCGGAAGCACGCTGGGCGACCCGGGAATCACGGCTGGGCCGGAAATGAACTGCGGAAAAAAAGGTACGGCTACGTTCTTGTTTTCGGCGCTGCTGAGAATCAAAGCGCGCACGACATATGCATCTCCTTCAAAGGCGACTGCTGCGGCAACAGCTTCGGGCCACTTCGGCTGGCCACCAAAAATTCCGCCGTAAACGGAATACATGAGCGTACTCATCAATGCGGAATCCGGATTCCTCTCCTGGCCGCTGGGCGTTACGATGGTGTTTGTCTGAGCCGGCGCCGATGCGCTTAAGGTTGCTGCGGCGTTGGCGGCGGGCGGAGGCGGCTCATCAGGCGAGGGCAGCTCCGTCGCCGCAACAATCGTGGGCTCGTCGACCTGAGCAGCCGCCTGGTCCTGTTTTATGCGATTGCGTTCTTCTTCAATCCGTCGTTCGTCTTCTTCCGCAACTTTCTTGCGGCGCTCCTGGTCTTCCTTTTCAATCGCCTTCACGTCGACGTAAAGGAAAAGAGACTCGGACGCAAAGCGATTGCGCGCCATCACGAAATTCTGATCTTCTGCGAGCAGTTTTGCATGACGCGGCTTCAGATCGCGAAAAGCAAAAGGTTTATCGCTGACCAGCACCAGCGATCCAACCTGCAGGATGCGATAAGGAAGCGAGGCGGTGGCAGTTTGCGGCTGCACCGGCTGCGCTGTGGCAGCATTCGGCTGACCAGGTGACGGCGACGGAGTTGGTTCCGGCGTCGGCGCAAGAATTGGCATGAACCGGCGCAACTGAGGCTCAAACTTCTGGGCTTCTTCGGGCGAAGCGAATTCGATCGCCATCAATACTGCGGGTAAGTTTGGTTGCGTGGGCCAACTGGCCACGAACAGGCGCGAACCGGCGAGACTCTCAGCGTGGGCATCCAGCCATTTCAGAGCCGTCCGAAACTCTTTGGGTGGCCCGCCGATTTTCATTACCGGTTCGAGTAAGTCATTGACAGCGGAAGAACGAATCAACTGGCCCACGCCGCGAACTTCAAAGTAGACCTTATAACTGTCGTCTGCCAGCAGCGTGTCAAAAGTTGGAATAGTTTCCGTGGGTTGCGCAACAGTCGGTGCCGGCGCCGGCTTGCGCGGAGCTGTGCCGCGCTTTTGCGCTGTCAGGGGCGCGGCCGAAAGCGCAACTGCGAGGACGATTCGCGTGAGTCGAGCAGCTATTGTCGATTTTTTCATGGGTAGCAATTCAGCGTACGCGTCGTGTGACCGTCGCGGAGGAGAGACATAAGCATCGTCGACTAAGCAGGCGACAAAATCAAGACAATTCGCGCTGGTGAAATTACTGGGCCACCCGGCGCCATGCGCTTGCCTCACCTCCATTTTGAATCAGGCGTTTTACTTCCAAATATGCGGCGGCGTATGCGACCCGCATCTCTTGCGCCGATCGCGCGGCGGCAAGTTTCTGTTCGATGTCCTTAGTCGTCATTTGGGAACGAGGCGCGTAGCGCTCAACGAATGTGCCTTCACCGGCCAGGTATATTGCCAATCCTTCCGCCAACCAGCGCGGCGCGCGACCGCGACCGACCACATCGATAGCGGCGTGGGCCAACTCGTGCCGCACGGTGGTCTCGAGGATTCGCTTTCGTTTGAGTGTCGCCAGCGGTTGCAACTCGATACGCTTGTCGCGCGTGGCCGCGGCTGCCCAGGGCGGTTGTCCCGTTCGTCCGACAAAGTTGCCAGTAGTGTCATTAACAAAAACTTCCAGGGCAGGCAACTGCAGGGCCATGCCGGCGGCGGCAATCCGATCGATCAATGACCGGCGCGCTGACTGTAACAAGCCGAGCAAGTCTTCGGCCTCGCGTTGGCTGATCGTGCTGGGATAGTTGAGGCGAAAGGCTTCGCTGGAAATCGTCAGACGGGTGACGCTTCGCCCGCGTGTCGAGGTGACGCTGATTTCGGGCGAGCCCCAAAGCAAATCGGCTTCTGACCGGTGTTCCGTCGCGAGGTGTGTCGTAGGAAAATACTTCTGGAGAATCTGTCGATAGTTTGCGCCGCGCACTGCCATCACATGCGCGCCTTCCTGGCAGAGGCCCAGACCGTGGCCAAACCCGCTGCCACGAAATATGAAGTTTGAACCTGAACGAGAAATTTCAAAGCGTGAACTCTTCAGCAAGTTCCAGCCCAGCGCGCGACCCACGATAATCCTAAAGTCCCAGCCACTCACCGTTACCTGCCGCTCTCCTTGAATGCTTATCAATTGCGCCCGTCCCGTTTCATCACGCCGAGAAACAAGAACATTCACCAGGCGCGTTCCGACATGGGTACGCGGATCACTTTGCAATGCCTGTAAAAGTTTTGCTTCCGGAATTTTGTCGGTCCAACTGTGATGTGGTTGACTCTCACAGTATTCATCGCTCACGCCCTGCAGGTAAGGTGGCGCGCTCTTGCCCCAGAGTGTTGCCATATTTGCCGTTGCGCCGCCGCATGAAGCGCTGAAGTATGAGTCAACCACGCGATTGTCCGCGTCACGCAAAACCTCGCCGCTCGTTTCGGCGACTGCTTCTTTGATTCGCGCCGGCACATCCGAACCATCAGCCGCCCCCGGCGAATATCTTTGGCAATGTGTTGTAGTGCAAAAGTCATAACCATCCGCCGCGTGCCGGCCAAGGTTTTTGTAAATAAAAGTACGGCTGGCAATAGCGAGCGCTTTCAAAGCTTCCGGCTCAGTTTCAGTGCTGCCTTCAGCCGCGACCACACCGCGAACGTACTCCTCAACCGACATCGAGCGCACTGCGTTCTCGCGCACCACAAAAACTCGAACTGAAGCTGGTGATTGCGGATCGCCTGCTGCATTCCGTGACAAGGCGACGGGCGTTTGCGTATTGGTCGCTGCAACTTGAACCGGATCGGTGCGGGCAAACTCCGCGAAGATTGGCCGCGCAACTGCCGCTGCCTCGACGCCGTGTGCTCTTGCAAGAAAAACCAGCACGGCGAGTCCAACTTTGTCAGGAGCAGGCACGCCCGCGTCGTTACCGTCGTTGTTCGGGCGTGATACAAAACCCACGAACCAACCATGCGTGCGATAGCCATTGATTTCTGTTGCCGTGCCGGTCTTGCCAAAAATGTAGAGTGGCAGCGAATAGAGATTGGCAGACTCGGCAGTGCCATAACGAACCGCGCCCCGCATTCCCTTAACGATCAACTCGCGCTGTTCGTCATTGATTGTGACGTTGTTTTGAATTTCCGCAGCCGCGTTTGATTTTGCAGAAAGATGAGGCACAAAAACACGGCCGCCATTCACCAAAGCGGCGTACGCATTGATTAGTTGCAGCGGAGTAGTTTCAAGATACTCGCCTTCGCCCATGGCCGATTGCGGTTGCCAAACCGAGCGTTGCATTTTCCCCGGCGACTCGTTAGCAATGTTAATGGCGGTCTTTCTACCAAAACCAAAATCGTTCAGTGTTGTCGAGAAATCTATTTCCGAAAGCCGCTCGCCGAGCCTCCCAAAATAGTAATTGCATGAATAGGCAATTGCTTCAGTCGGATTCAGCGGCGGCAGGTCGAGCGGATGCGAACAAGTTGTATGAAACTTGCCGTGTGAATATTTTTCGTGGCACAGCGTGCGCGCGTCTTCGTCGATCAAACCGGCGCGCAAGGCTGCCAGGGCGGCGAAGGGCTTGATTGTCGAGCCCGGCGGAAAACTCTCCCGAAAGGCGAGTTCCGAATTAATCACGGCACGAATCCGCCCTGTTTGCGGGTCCATGACGATAATCGCGCCACGTCGATCACCGAGCGCCAGAGTTGCGGCCTGTTGCAGACGCTGGTCTAACTGGTTGTCGTCAGCCGTGACTGATCCAGCATTCGACAAAGTGCTAACCCGCGCGATGGACCATGCTGAAGCCGCCAAAGCAAAAAACACTATGCCGGCTAGCAAAGCGCGGCGAGAGTGTCCGCCAGTCCACTCGTTCGTAGCGCGGTCAGCAAATGCGCGCCGTGCAAACATTAGGCTGCCTCGTTTGCAACCGGCTCCGGCGATTTGGGTGATTGGATATTAAGCAGTGCAATGGCTTTAACTGTTACGACCCAACCCAGAAGCGTGAGCGCGAAAACAGCGGCGAGGCGGATGGTGAGCAGAATAATTTCCAGCCATGCATGTTTGTTGGGCGTAGTGCGGAACAATAGAAAATAAGGAACCACCGCGAAAATCAAAAAGCCGGCGGCATATATCAATACCGACTGAGGCGCGAAAGCACGCGCAAGCAGTTGTCCAGTTTTCTTGATGGCCGCGATCAAGCCATCGCGCGCGGTGGCCAGCCACAAATGAATAGCGAAGAGGGGCAACACCAGACCGAGTGCCAAATATCTTACGGTGGAAAGTGCGGCGCCTTTCCAGTTGATTGGGGCGCGCGCCGCCTCATGCGTTCGTGACGACATTGCCATTGGATGAAGTTGCGTGGCGCCGTCGGGTGCGGCCGCAAGATGTGACTGATATTTCGCCAGCAGGTAAATCACGAGGACTGCCAGCGCAATAAGCGGCAACGTGATCACTATGAATTTCCACAAACCTGTCAGCGATCTTTTTGCCAGCAGGCCGGCGCTCACCGGTCCGGAGTCAGAAAACCCACTCGCAATCATCGCCTGAAGCACGAAGAAAAGGATGGGCGCCACCAGGGCAAGCGCAAAGGTCAAGGTCACTTGCGCGATGCTCGCTTCTCTGACCGCCACGAAAAAGTAGAGTGTGACCAGCAGCGCAACGTAAACAATCGCCACCAGCAAAAGCGCGGGCCAGTTTGCGAAAACTTTTCGCACCGCAGTCACTATCGATGAAAATGTTTCTATTAGCATCTTGTCCTCATTTGCGGAACCGCGAGCGGTAGCGACCGGATGCTACACGCAACTTTAGATCAGGCAATTTCAAAACATCCCGCCAAGGAAACTTGAGCTACAGCATCCGGTCGCTACCGCTCGCGGTTCTGCACTGCCTGGTGACTCCTGTATGCGCCGTCATTTGCGTTCCAGGAAATTCATTCGTCCCGATGCGGTGTTTGATTGCACGGCCGGGCGATACATCAGTTCAGCGCGCGCCGGCGCGATGCGAAATTGTCCCGGCACCTGTACGCGGATGGCGTACTGGAAAGTTGTGCTGCCGTCAAAGTAATCCAGGAAGAACACCGTGCGGTTATCGCGGAACTCGCGCGAGCTGTACCAATCCGACCAATCGTATCCCGAGGTGTAATCGAGATTCAGGTTGCCGACACTTTCCACTTGTTCGGCGCCCGAGGGAATAGGATCTTCCAGCATCAGGTGGCGTGCTTTTGTGCCGTTAAGTTTCAAACGCACCACCAGCATGTCACCGGAATGAATGTCGCCGCTCAGCGGATCGAGTTTCCATTTGAGTTTGCTGCCATCATCAACCAGGCGCAGGCGGAAGTATTCGCGAGTCACATTGAGATCGGCGGAACCTCGCGCGGGCACATCTTCCTCGCCGGTGTAGTAATCAAGCGACGAAGAAAAATAAAGCACGCCTTTGCCGCGCTTCACGATGCGCACATCGTTGGTGGCACTAACGTCCCCCGCCTTGCGATTGAGTGAAATAGTTTGTGAAGCCGCAACCGACGAAATGTGCTGCGTGATTACGTTCTCACCATTCAGGTAAACCTCGAAATCGTAATCGGGTGAAAGCTCACGACTAACTTTCAAATAGTCGATCAAACCAAAGATGGCGAAGGCGGTGTCCTTGGTCGATTCCCAGTAGTAGCTGTGGCGGCGGTCCGAAACCAGCCAGCGGGCTACGCGCGGCAGCAGATCACTGTTCGGCTTGATGCGCGCGAGGGCTTTCAGCGATAGTGCTGTAGCCTCGGTATCATCTTCTTCAGCAAAGTCCAGCATTGCGCGACGCCGCGACTCCCAGTGTGCGGAATAATTATCGGCAGTGACTGTTCGTTCGATTTCCGCGGCAATGTCCTTTGCGCGCTTTTCGTCCTTCTTCAATTTGAGTGTCAGGGCCAGCAAGGCGCGGCCATAAGGTTGCAGGTTGCCGCGTTCGCCGAAGATTTTTTCAACCTGCTGGCTGTCAGCGCCGCCGCTTTCTTCCAGGGCATAGACCATGAATGAACGCGTTTCGAGGTCAATCGTCGTGCCGGCTTCTGTTCTTCCCGCCTCGACCATTTCTTTTAGCTTCTGGCGTCCACGGCTCAGCCTGTCCTCATTCACTTCATAGCCGGCGTTTTTTGCCAGTGTCAGACCATCAACGACGTATGCCGTCATGAAAGGATCGCTCTGGTCATCTTTCCACCAGCCCCAACCGCCGTCGTCGTGCTGATAAGCGTAAAGACGATCCGCGCCTTTCTGGACTTTCTTTTCCAGATCATTTGATCCGCGGATCGTTGAGGTCTTCACATCCTTCAGCGCTTTCGTCACGATCACATTCGGAAGAAAACTGGACATTGTTTGTTCGGTGCAGCCGTAGGGGTAGCTCGTCAAATAGTCGAGCGCGCCAAACAACGTACCGGCCACCGACGGCGCAACTTCAATACGCAGACTGCGCGCACGCGCATCAGCGTCTGTAGGCATGGTTAGCGAAAAAGTCTTGTCGGTGTTCTCATCCGAGAATGTTT
>WNFT01000894.1_pt1 | contig 39653 bp, 37 predicted proteins | sample 5400191 | NCBI WGS metagenome assembly WNFT01 (sample SAMN13153359, study PRJNA577476) | soil metagenome | isolation source: 80 cm saprolite under Madrone tree | place: USA:California | collected 2016-06-14 | reverse complement strand
CCGAGCATGCCGTAGCTGCCGAGGGCGGTGGCGGCGATCCCGACGAGGGCGGCGAGTCCGTACGCGAGCCGGTCCATCAGTGCGGACGGCCGATCGCTTCGAGGATGCCGGCGAGGAGGGTTGCGGGCGAGGGGGGACACCCGGGGATGACGGCGTCGACGGGCACCACGTCGGCGACGCCGCCCACGACCGCGTAGGAGCCGCGGAAAATGCCGCCGTCCCGTCCGCAGTCGCCGACGGCGATCACGAATTTCGGATCCGGCGTCGCCTGCCAAGTCCGCCGTAGTGCCTCCGCCATGTTGCGCGTCACCGGGCCCGTCACCAGCAGGCAATCGGCGTGGCGCGGCGAGGCGACGAAATGCACGCCGAACCGTTCGAGGTCGTAGTGCGGCCCGGTGAGCCCGCCGATCTCGAGCTCGCAGCCGTTGCAGGAGCCGGCGTCGACCTGGCGGATCGCGAGCGAGCGACCGAAGAGCCGCGCGATCTCCGAGGCGAGACGCTGGCCGATGCGCTCGATCTCGCCGCCGCGACCGGCCGGCTCGGTGACGATTCCCGTGCGGAGCGCGGTTCGGAGCTGTCGGAACACGAATCAGCGCCGGGCTGGCCGGCGCGCCTCCTGACGGAGCTCGCGGAGCATCGTCTGGGTTCCGGCCAGCTGGTTGTTGAAGATCCGCCGCGCCACATCGAGGAGATCGCCGACGAGCGTATCGCGCACGGCGTACCGGACGGTCGTGCCCTCCTTGCGGGCCGTCACGATGTTCTTGGCGCGCAGGACGGCGAGCTGCTGCGACACGGTGGACTGGTCGAGGTCGAGGAGGGCCTGGAGCTCCTGGACGCTCGGCTCGCGGGCGCGGAGGAGCTCGAGGATCCGGATACGCAGCGGGTGCGCCAGCGCCTTGAAGAAGTCGGCCTTGAAGGACTGCAGATCCCTCGATGGCGCTGTGCCCACGGAACATCATTATATCAAAGTATCGCGATATATTAAGTTCTCACCAGTGCGAGCCGCGCGGACGTCCGTGGAGTTTGTCATTTCCTCCGACCACGGACAAGGCCAGGAAGCCGCTATGCAAGGAAATGGCGCGAACGAGCGACTACTCCTGCCACTCTGACGAACGCTTGGACGAAGGGCAGTTCGCTGTCTCTTCGCCAGGCGATGACAGTTTCCAGCGCCGGGCCGGTGGGCCTCAATCGCCGATAGCCGATTCCTGGCCTCTTGAGCATCTGCAGCGAGGCTGGCACCAACGAAATGCCGAGGCCGGCCGCGACAATCGCGAGGACGGTCTGCGGATGCTCCACCTCGTATTTCACTCTCAGCGTCACCCCTGCATTGCGGCACGCCGTGGCAACGACGGCCTGGTAGGCCGGCGCTCTTCGGTGCGAGAACAGGACATAGGGCTGATCGACGAGGGCTTCCCAGGGAACTCGTTCGTAGTTCGTGAACCGGTGCCCTCGTGGGAACGCCACGACCAAGCTCTCCGACAGCAGGGGCTCGCTCATCAGCGCGTTGCTCGGGACCGGCGGCCGAAGAATCCCGACATGGATGGACCTGCCCTCAAGGGCGGAAATTTGCTCTGGAGCCGTGAGATCGCGCAACTCGACCTCGACATCCGGATGTCGCCGAGCGAAGAGCCGGATAATTCTTGCACCGTTGAGGAAGTCGGCCCACAGGGCGCAGCCCACGACCAGCTGGCCGACCTCACCGCGGCTCGCCCGTTGTAGGGTCCCGGCGGCTTGCTCGGCCTGCGCGACGACCGCTCGAGCCTCTCCGAGGAACACTCGGCCCGCGTTCGTCAGCTCCACGTGACGCGTCGTCCGATGGAAGAGGGGCGCTTGCAGCTCCTTCTCGAGGCGCCGAATCTGCTGGCTCAGGGGCGGCTGAGAGATGTGGAGTCTCGCAGCCGCCCGTCCAAAATGAAGTTCCTCGGCGACCGCGAGGAAGTAGCGCAAGTGGCGCAGCTCCATACGGGAACTCATATCACCAACGTCTCAACAGTGCTGGGAAAATATATTGGACACTGGACTCCTCAGATCGCATCGTTGCCCCGACACCGCATTGGCCGAGCTCGAGGCTCAAAAGGGGAAAACATGCCCCTGTTTCGGGTGCCCTCGACAAACATTTCGGCGTCCTCACCGACCACGCGGCTGCCGCTTGCGTACCACTGACGCCACGACAGGTTCTTCGCGGCGCAGAGGGTCTTCAATCTCGGATCGGATCGGTTGTCGAGCAGCATCCAGGTCGGGCTCTCACGGTCCGCGGTGTCGAAGGAGGACTCTATGCGGATTGCTTCCGGCCTGGCCACGACCGTCGCACTCCTGATGGGATCGACCGTGGGCAGCTGGGCCCAGGGGCCTGGCTCAGTAGGCTCAACCAGTCCGCCGCCCGCGGCCCCCGGTAGTTCCGCGAGCACGATACTCACCCTGGGCTTCCTCGCCGTGATCGTGATCGCCATCGTCGTCGTGGCGAGATATGTGGTCACCCGGCGGAAGCGGAACGAGGAAGCCGTGATCCTCCAGTCGCAGCTTTCCGACGCGCTCGCGCGCGAGGCTCAGCTACGTGGTTTGCACATCACCCCGAAGGCTCACGTCTCCGGCTGGCGCCGATCGCAGGTGACGATCGAGGTGGCAGGTGAGGTGCCGACGCCGGAGCTTCGCGGGACGGTGATGCAGATCGCCAGCGCCGAGGCCCGGAGACTCCGGCCGGACGTCATCCCCGTAGATCACCTGTTCATCGTTCCCCCGATGCGCCGGACCTCATGAGCGATGCTCGCTCGTGGTATTTTGAGTGCTCCGGCCCAATCCTCCTCGACCGCAGCGCCGGGGCTTCTCACCTTGATACGGACCGGGCACCTTGGGGCCGGTTGCAGGCGGTCCCCAAGCCAACAAAGGGAAGGAACACTAGGGGCGCCTATTGCCTGCGAGCGCTGATGCCGTCTCACACCGCCTCGGCGGGCGAGATCATGCAGGTCCTCTGGTCCGACTACTACGGAGCTGTCATCTTCGGTGATAGGCGCGAGATCGCCTGCATCCCGCACAAGGGATGTCGGCTGGAAATCGTGCCAACCGCCAAAACGACTGATCCTCTCGTCAACCTGCTCCTGCCGGGCCACTTGATCCGATACAAGCGCGCGTTCTTCTTCCGGGATCAGTTCGAGCTGCCAAGCAACGCCACGGTCGGCCTCGACGAGCGCTCGTCGGCTTCAAGCTGCAGCTCGCCCCGAGCGCCGCTCCGATGCGACCGGCGGAGGAGCTTATCCTCGAGCTGGCAACGGCACGATAAGGAGCGCGCCGCAGCGCAAGGCACCCGCGGGCCCGATTCCGCGTGCCAACACTCAGCCTCGCTGGTTTTAGGCACCGCTTTGCGAGATCTCGATCCCGAGGTTCACTCTGTCGCATCCCTTTGTTGCGGGCACACTGCCGTACAATTGCTGAGTAGCGTTGGCGAAACGTGGTCGTGACTCAAACACGGGTTTTGGCTTCGTCGATCTGAGTCCGTTCAAGCCCGTCACCTCGAACCGGAATTCAAGGGCAATGTTTTGCCGGCAAAGCAAAGCGGGCCCCCGCAACCAACCAGGACCCCGTCTTACTAGGCCAGCGTCTTGGTTCGCCGTTGCGCCATGAGCGACTCTGTCACCGAGAATGTCACCCACGCCGCGCGATGCCGCGCAACTGGCCGCTACTTACTGCGACGTCGGCCACCGACCAGCAAGCGAGGAAGTCCTTGAGAAGGCGCTCGATGCAGGCGATCAACGACGAGAACTGTCAATCCAGGGGCAGACGATTCGTGATTCCGAATCCGGGAACTGAGGCTCATCGCTGCCGACCCGCTAACCTTTCTGAAAAGCTGTGACGTGCTCTTTCCGAACTCAGGAGAAGCAGAGCAGGCCTCGCTGCTCGAGACGACGACGGATGGGATTCACGAAACAAGCTGAAGGGTATCCGCGAAATCCTGGACATCATCAAGCGGGTTGAAGAGATCGAGCCATAGCCGGAGCTCCACCTCGTCTAGTCCGCCGAGTGACCACCCGAGTGACCATCCCTTGGGATCTCTGGAGACACCGCGTGTCATCACGCGTCGCAGAGATCGTTTGGTCCGCCAGTTTTCGGGTCTCGTGACACAGGCTGTGGCGTCAAATATACTTCCCAAGCTGGACGTCGCCGGTTCGAATCCGGTCGGCCGCTCCAAAAACGTCGGGGGGGTTACGGGGAGACCCGTAACCCCTTCGACATCTAGAGTCACCATCGAGTAACCACGGCGTGGGTCAAAGCCCCTCGTCGGCGAGCCATCGGGCAGTGTGCGCCCCATTGCGCCCTCTTAGGTTCGGGATGAACTTGTGGTAGCCAGGTCCTCTTCAAGGGCAACGGGCTGGCGTACGTGTGGCAGGGCGAACACGTCGTCGACGGCCACTGTGAGGTCGGTGAAGGCCGTGGGCGCGAGCCCGAACCGCCAGTGGAGTTGAACCCATTCTCGACCGCGTAGACAATTGGCGACATGACGCCTGACGCCGATCGCCCCTGGGCCCGACGGCTCCTGGCGCTCATCACCAGGACCTGGTTCCTCGTCATCGCCGCCGTGGTGGTGGTCCTTGCCGTGGCCTACACACTCGCCGGCTTCTTCCTCGTCCCCCGGCTGATCATCAGCTACGTGCCCCGGTACGTGCAGGAGCAGCTCAAGCGGCGGGCGGAGATCGGCGAGGTCCGAGTGAACCCGCTCCTGTTCAAGCTGGAGATCAAGCACTTCCGCCTGCAGGAGGCCGACGGGCGGCCCCTCCTCGGCTTCGACCGCCTCTTCGTCGATTTCGAGCTCTCGAGCTTGTTTCGGAGGGCGTGGACTTTCGCCGAGATCCAGCTGGACGCGCCGCGCGTGGACGTGGTCCTGGCCCGCGACGGTAACCTGAACGTCGTCGAGGTGCTGGACGCCTTCCCCCGGGCCGAGCCGGCTCCGCGCCCGTCGGCGCCCCCGCGCGTCCTGCTGCAGCATGCGGTGGTACGGGGAGGCTCGCTGTCCTTCACGGACCTCTCCGGCCGAGCGCCGCACACGGCGACGCTCGAGCCGATCAACGTCGAGCTCCACAACATCACGACCGTGCGCGAGCGCCGTGGTCCCTACGCGATCTCCGCGACGTTAAGCGGGGGCGGCGTCGTGGGCTGGGAGGGCGAGGTATCCCTTGTCCCGCTCGGATCGACTGGTCGCCTGGGGCTTCGCGACTTTCCTCTGGCCACCGCCTGGCGCTTCGTCCAGGACGAGATTGCCGTAGCCGAGCCCGCCGGTCGGGTCGATGCGGACGTGCGCTACCAGCTCGCCTATCGGGACGGGGCCACGTCCTTGAAGATGGAGGGCGTCGAGGTCACGGTGGCCGGGCTCGTCCTCACTCAGCGCGACAAGGCGCCGTTGCTCGCCCTGGAGAGGATCCACCTGACCGGCGGCAGGGGTGATCTCATCACGCGCGAGCTGACGGTGCCGGAAATCTCCCTGAGCCGTGGCCGGCTGACCGCTGCCATCGCCCGGGACGGCACCGTCAACTGGCAGAGCCTGGTGGCTACCCGGCCGAAGTCTGATGTACCCGATGTGGCTGGCGCGGCCGCGCCAGCGGCGGGCCCCTGGCGCGTCGCGGTGGAGAAGGTCCGGGTCGAGGAGTTCGCGCTGTCCTTCACCGACCAGAGTCGCGCCGCTCCGCTCGGGGTCGACGTCGCCGACCTGTCCCTCGATCTTTCCGCACGCCTCGAGAGTAATCCTGACAGCCTGGCCGGCACGGTGGAGGGCGTGGGCCTGAAGCTCGCGCGCGTCGCGGTGCGCGAGGTCGCCGCGGCGCAAGCGCCCCTGGTCTCGCTGGAGCAGATCTCGGTGGAGGGTGGCCGCATCGATCTGGGAGGACGGCAGGTCGCAGTGTCCCGAGTCGCGGTGACGGGCGGGGTCACCGCGATCATGCGCGCCGCCGACGGCTCTCTGCCCCTGGTGACGATGCTGAGCCCGGCCGATCAGAGCAAGCTCTCTCGTCCCTCGGCTCCGGCCCCTGCACCTGCTCGCCGCGCACCGGCAGCGGCCGCCAAACCCTGGACAGTCGTGCTCGGGAAGCTCGACCTGGCGGGTCATCGCCTGGCCATCGCCGACCGGAGCGTCACCCCTGCCGTCGAGCTCGGGATCAACGGGATCAAGGTCAGCATGCAGGAGCTGCGCAGCGACGGGGGAAAACCAGTCCCCTTCGAGGCGAGCTTCAGCGTCGCGCAAGGAGGCCGCTTCACGTCCAAGGGCCGCGTGGCGCCGGACGGACAGTCGGCCGACGGAACGCTGACCGTCACGCAGTTCGCCCTCACCCCGGCCCAGCCATACGTCGCGAGGCACGCCGCCGTCGTGCTCCGCTCAGGCGAGGTATCCACCACGGGGCGGCTGACCTATCGCGGTGGCCGCGATCGTGCCGCGGTCACCTACACCGGTTCAGCCGACATCGACCGCATGCTCGTGGTCGAGGAGGCCACCGGGGAGCCCGTGGTGGCCTGGAAGACGCTGCATGCCGAGACCATCCGATTCGGGCTCGCTCCCGACCGGCTGGCGATCGACGAGATACGCCTGGTCGAGCTGGACGGGAAGCTCGTGATCTTCCAGGACAAGAGCCTCAGCCTCGCGAGGCTGATGAAGCCATCCGGCACGCCGCCCGGCGGCCCGCCGGTGAGTGGCCCGGCTGCCGCAGCGCCCTCGGCCAAGAGCGACGCGGGCATCGGCTTCCCCGTGGTCGTCGAGCGCGTGCGGATCGACGAGAGCGCGATGAGCTTCGCCGATCTCAGCCTGGTGCTCCCGTTCGCGACTCGCGTGCATGGGCTGGGTGGCGTGGTGGCCGGCCTCGGATCGGACACGGAGACCCGCGCGACTGTGAAGCTCGACGGCCGGGTGGACGAATTCGGCCTGGTCAAGGTGGACGGGGCGCTCAGCGCGTTCCATCCCAAGGTCTTCACCGACATCGGCGTGATCTTCCGCAACGTTCCCATGTCCACGCTGTCGCCCTACAGCGCCACGTTCGCGGGGCGGCGTATCCGGGCCGGCACCATGAACCTGGACCTCGAATACAAGATCGACCGGAGTGCTCTCGTGGGCGAGAACAAGGTCGTCTTGCAGCAGCTGCAGCTCGGCGAGCGGGTGGAGAGCCCTGGCGCGATGCGCCTGCCCCTGGACCTCGCCATCGCCATCCTGAGCGACTCGGAGGGGCGGATCGACATCGCGCTACCGGTGCGGGGCAACGTCGATCATCCAGAGTTCAGCTACGGCCACCTCATCTGGCAGGCGCTGGTCACCGTGATCACCAAGATCGTGACGTCCCCGTTCCGAGCCCTGGGCGGGCTGTTCGGCGGCGACGCGGAGAGCCTGCAGGCTATCGCCTTCGAGGCGGGCAGCGATATCGTGCTGCCCCCCGAGCGAGAGAAGCTGAAGCGGGTGGCCGAGGTGCTCGGCAAGCGCCCACGACTCAGGCTCACGGTGCACGGCGGTTACGAGGCAAAGGTGGACGGCGAGGCGCTGCGCTCGTTCCGCGTGCGCCAGGACCTGGCCCAGCGCCTGGGAGTGAAGCTGAAGCCTGGCGAGGACCCTGGCCCGATGGCCTTCGACCAGGCGAAGACCCAGCGTGTCCTCGAGGCGTTGCTGACCGAGCGCGGTGGCGCCAAGGCCATCGAGGAGTTCCAGACGGGCTACGAGAAGAGCACGGGGAAGAAGGCCCAGCGCGCCAACCCCCTGCTGGCGCTTGCGGGCCGCGCCAGCCCCGATCGCGCCTTCTACGAGGCGCTGTTCCGGCGGCTAGTGGAGATCGCCCCGCTCTCCGATGCCGAGGTGACAGCCCTCGGCCAGCGGCGGGGCGAGGCCACCGCTCGCGTGCTGAAGGAGGGCGCGGGAACGGCCGCGGCCCGCGTGGAGGTGGGTGACACCGAGGCTGCCGCCCGTGCTGAGCGGAATTCCGTACCCTCACGTCTCGAGCTCGGCGCCGTCGGGCTGTGAGGCCGAGCCACTTGACACGGTCCCTTTTTGGGCAGATCGTCGCGCGCAACGAGGAGGGACTCGCGTGGCGCATTCTTCGGTGGCTCTCCTCGAGCCGAGGGTCCGCGGCAAGGGCGCTCACGGTCCCTCGGCTGCGTGTTCAAAATGCCGGGGCAGCCCCAGAGCAGGTGGTGAATGGACGGATGGTCGACACGAACTAGATTAGTAGAGAGGGAGGGTGCCGCGGGCATGGCTACCATCGAATTGCTCGTTCCGGCCGCTGTGAGCGCTGGGAACGCAGTGCCGCTGGCCAAGCGCGTCCCAACGCTCGAGGGTCGAGTCGTCGGCCTACTCAACAACTCGAAGTCTGGCACCCGACCGTTCCTGGATCGCGTCGAGGAGCTGCTGCAGAGCGCGCACGGCGTTTCCAGGATCATCCGCTACGACAAGAAGGCCGCGGCGCTCCCGGTGCCCGACGAGATGCTCGAGGCGGCCGCTCGCGAGTGCGACGTGGTGATCAACGGGATAGCCGATTGAGGGTCCTGCACGTCGTGGAGTGTCCACGACAGCATCGAGTTCGAGAAGCGCGGCATTCCGACCGCGACCATCGTCACTGAGGAATTCCGGTCGCTGTACGATATCGTCACGACGAGTCTCGGTCAGCCGAGCCTGCCGGCCGTGTACGTGCGGCATCCGATCGTCAGCGTCCCGCACCCGGAGATGCGTGGGCGGGCCGAGCCCGTGATGGCGGCGATCGTGGAGGTCGCCACCGAGACGGGCGCGTACGCGAACGGGCCCACCGGACTGCATACCGCCGACGGTGCGAGCCGGCCTGCCGCAGCGGCCGCGGTCGTCGAGCGCGTCACGGTCGCGGACGACCCGGAGGCGATCTTTGACCGGTTCGCCAGCGAAGGCTGGAGCGACGGGTTGCCGATCGTGCCACCGACCGAGGGGCGGGTCGCGCAGATGCTGGCCTTCAGCGATCTCGACCCGTCCTTTTCGCTGGGTCCGATGCCCCCGCGCTGGGGAGAGGCAACGATCGCCAAGCTGGCGGTCAACGCGGTGATGGCCGGGTGCAAGCCGGAGTACTTCCCTGTCATCGTGACGGCGGTCAAGTCCATCCTCGCCAAGCAGTTCAACCTGTACGGTATCCAGGGCACGACGAACCCGGCCAGTCCGGTGCTCATCGTCAACGGACCGGTTGCTCGCGAGATCGGGGTCAATGCGCGCGGGAACTTGTTCGGTCCGGGCTTCCGGGCCAACGCGACGATCGGCCGCGCAATTCGGCTGATCATGACGACGATCGGCGGCGGCGTGCCGCAGCAGGCCGACAAGTCGACGCTCGGCAACCCGGCCAAGTACACGTGCTGCTTCGCCGAGAACGAGGCGAACAGCCCCTGGGCGCCGCTTCACGTCGAGCGGGGCTTCGAGGCAGAGACGAGCACCGTCACGGCCTTCGGCGGGGCAGCGCCCGCGAACATCATCGACAAGAGCAAGAACGCCAACGAGATGCTCGAGACGATCGCGAGGGCGATCGCCGTCCCCGGCTCCAACAACATGTTCATGAGCCAGGAAGCGCTCCTCGTACTCGGCCCCGAGCATGCCGCAATCGCGGCGCGCCAGGGCTTCGACAAGAAGCGGGTGCGTCAGACGCTGTTCGAGCACGCCCGCATCCCGTTCGAGCAGATCGGTCAGAGCAACGCGGACGTCTTGGGCGTGTGGCGCGGCAACTGTATCGAGGACGTGGACGGGCGGCGGACGTTGCGGATCGTCGAGAAGCCGGAGGACATCATCATCGTCGTGGCCGGTGGCCCGGGGAATCACTCGGCCTCGATCCCCGGATGGTACTCACATGCGGTCACCCTGCCGCTCACCCGCGCCGACGGCACACCGATCCGCTCCGTCTCGGAGCTGAAGAAGAAATAGGTTGAGAAGGGTGCGAAAGGGACGACGCCGCCGAGGAGCCATCAGCCGCTGCGCTCAGGCGCCCCACACCCAGTCACGAATCTCCGGCATATCCTCTAGATGCTCGCGACTGTACGCGTGTTGCTGGGCGAGCGCGGCCCGGCACCGCGCGATCAGCTCGGGCGCTCGCGACGACATCCGGTCGACGCGCTGGAGGGCCTCGATACAGAGGTGGTAGCGGCTCATGCCGTTCAGCGCCACCATGTCGAACGGCGTCGTCGTGGTGCCCTCGTCGTTGAAGCCCCGGACGTGAAACCGCTCGGCGTGAGGCCGGCCGTGGATGATCGCATGGATGGCCCGCTGATAGCCGTGGAACGCGAAGACGACGTCGACGCTCCGCGTGAACACGTCGACGAAGGACGCTCCGTCCATCCCGTGGGGGTGAACGTCCGGCGGGAAGAGGGCCATGAGGTCCACGACGTTGACGACGCGGACCTTGAGCTCCGGCGCGTGCCGGCGCAGCCACCACGCCGCCGCCACGACCTCCATGGTGGGAATGTCACCGGCGGCGGCCAGGACCACGTCCGGCTCGCCGCCGCGGTCGTTGCTCGCCCAGGGCCAGACGGACGCGCCGCGCGCACAATGCTCGATCGCCTGATCGACGTCGAGCCACTGCAGTTGTGGCTGCTTGTCGATGACGATGAGGTTCACGTAGCTCCGGCTGCGGAAGCAGTGATCGGCCACGGCCAGCAGGCAGTTCGCGTCCGGCGGCAGGTAGATCCGGGCCACGGTCCCCTTCTTGGAGAGCACGACGTCGATCAGGCCCGGGCCCTGGTGGCTGAAGCCGTTGTGATCGTTCCGCCAGCATGTGGACGTGAGGAGAACGTTCAGTGAGGGAATCGGCCTCCGCCAGGGCAGCCGGATGCTTTCCTCGAGCCACTTCGCATGCTGCACGACCATGGAGGCCGACACCATGGCGAACGCCTCGTAGGTCGCGAAGAGCCCGTGGCGACCGGTGAGGGTGTACCCCTCGAGCCAGCCCTGACAGTTGTGCTCGCTGAGCACCTCCATGACTCGCCCGTGTGGGGACAGGTGATCATCGCTCGCGAGCGTCGGCTCGACGAAGCACCGGTTCTCGGCCTCGAACACGTCGCCCAGCCGATTGGAGTTCGTCTCGTCCGGGCAGAAGAGTCTGAAGTTCGCCGGCCGGACGTTCCGCCTGAAGATGTCCCGCATCAGCTTGCCGAGCTGGCGCGTCGACTCGTGGCGTTCGGTCGCCGGCTCTTTGACCGTGAGCGCGTAGTCACGGAAGTCGGGGAGGTCGAGCGGGGCGGGCGCTCGACCTCCGTTGGCGTGCGGGTTGGCCCCCATGCGTCGATCACCGACCGGGGCCAGCGCCGCTACCGCCGGAGTGAGCCGACCCGCGGCGTCGAACAGCTCCTCCGGCCGATAGCTTCGCATCCACGCCTCGAGCATCCGGAGGTGATCGGGGTTGTCCTTGACCTGGCTTAACGGGACCTGATGCGCCCTGAACGTGCCCTCGATCGGCACGCCATCGACGACCTTTGGGCCGGTCCAGCCCTTTGGCGTCCGCAGCACGATGACGGGCCAGCGCGGGCGCGCCCGCGCGCCCCGTTCCCGCGCGGCCGCCTGGATCGCCCGGATCTTGGCATAGCTCGCGTCGAGCGTCGCGGCCAGCTGACGATGCACGCGCTTCGGCTCGTCGCCCTCGACGAAGACGACCTCGTAGCCGTGGCCGGTGAGCACGTCGCGCACCTCGTCGTCGGTGGAGCGGCCGAGGACGGTCGGGCCGGAGATCTTGTACCCGTTCAGGTGGAGGATCGGCAGCACGGCGCCGTCCCGCGCCGGGTCGAGGTAGCTGATCCCGTTCCAGCTGCCGGCCAGCGGCCCGGTCTCCGCTTCACCGTCGCCCACCACGGCAGCGACGATGAGCCCGGGATTGTCGAAGGCCGCGCCGAAGGCGTGGACGAGCACGTAGCCGAGCTCGCCGCCTTCGTGGATCGACCCGGGGGTGGTCACGCTCACGTGGCTCGGAATGCCACCCGGCGTCGAGAACTGACGAAATAGCCGGCGCATCCCCGCCACGTCCTGCGATACCTCCGGATAGATCTCGGAGTACGTGCCTTCCAGGTAGGCATGGGCCACGACGGCCGGTCCGCCATGGCCGGGGCCGGACAGATAGATCATGTCGGCATCGTGCTTCTTGATGAGCCGGTTCAGATGGACGTAGAGGAGGGTCTGCCCCGGCGACGTTCCCCAGTGCCCCAGGAGCCGCGGCTTGATGTGCTCGGGTTTGAGCGGCTCACGCAGGAGGGGATTGTCGAGCAGGTAGATCTGGCCGATGGTGAGGTAGTTCGCGGCCCGCCAGTACGCGTCCAGGAGGTCGAGGTCCGGCTCGGCAGCGTCCACGAGTTCATCTTCCGCCCCGGGGTGGACGCAGGTCAATCGCATGGAACCTCTCTCGTCCTGGGCTACTCTTGGGACGAAATGGTAAGGATGAGCGGGTGCGTCTGGATGCTGGTGCGCGGATGAACGTGCTGGCGCTGAACTGCGGGTCGTCGTCGGTGAAGTTCCGCCTCCTGGCCGTCGAGCCGGGCGCGCCGCCGGCCGCCGGCCGCGCGCTGGCCGAGCGAACCGACGCCGTGCGTGACGGCGACCATGCCTCCGCGGTCCGGCGCGCAATCGAGCTGGCCCGGAACAGGGCGTCCATCGACGCCGTCGGCCACCGCGTCGTGCACGGCGGCGCGCGATTCACCATGCCGGCGCTCATCGACGACGCCGTCGTCGACGCGATCGAGGCGCTGGAGGCGCTGGCCCCGCTCCACAACCGCCCAAGCCTGGCCGGCATCCGTGTGTGCCGGGACGCGCTCGGCGGCGAGGTCCCGATGGTGGCCGTGTTCGACACCGCGTTCCACGCGGCGCTGCCGGAGCGCGCGGTGCGCTACGCGATCCCCTGGGAGCTGGCCGCGCGCCACGGGATCCGGCGTTTCGGCTTCCACGGTATCTCTTACGCCTGGGCGACCGCGCGCGTCGCCACGTTGCTGGGGCGTGCCCCAGACGACCTGCGGCTGGTCGCGCTGCACCTCGGCAGCGGCTGCTCGGCGGCCGCGATCCGCGGCGGCGCCTCTGTGGACACGTCGATGGGCCTCACGCCGCTCGAGGGGCTCGTGATGGGTACGCGGTCGGGAGACGTCGACCCGGCGATCCTCGGCGTGCTGGCGCGCGGCGAGCACGTGCCGGTCGACGAGGTCGAGCGCTGGCTCAACGAGCGCTCCGGCTTGCTGGGGCTGGCCGGCGACAACGCCGACATGCGGGACCTCGTCGCCCGCGAGGCCATAGATCCACGCGCCCGTCTGGCCGTCGACGTCTTCTGTCACCGCGCGCGGAAGTACCTCGGCGCCTACCTCGCCGTCCTGGAGGGCGCCGACGCCGTCGTCTTCACCGGGGGCGTCGGCGAGCACCAGCCCGAGATCCGGCAGCGCATTGCCGACGGCTTCGCGTGGTGCGGCCTCACGCTCGCCTCCCACAAGAACACCGCCAACAACGGGACCGACGGCGTGATCAGCGCCGACGGCTCGGCCATTCGCGCGCTCGTCGTCGTCGCCGACGAGGAGCGGATGATCGCCGCCGAGACCGTGGCCTGTGTCGTGCGGGCGGGGCCTGCCGGGACCGCCCCCTGACGGCCGACACCCTTCACGAGTCGCCCGCCGGACGCGCCCAGCCGCCAACGTCGGCGGTCAATCGCGATGCTCACCTCGAGGGTTAGCCCCCACGGCACCTGCGCTCGCGAGGCGTGCTCGGCGAGCTCTCGCGCTACGTCAGCGCGCCGAGTCGGCGACGAAGGCACCGACGATCGCGCCGTACGCCATGTGCGCGAGAATCGTGAGCACCGGCGTTGCGCGGCCGTAGTTGAGCAGCATGAAGCCCGGCGCCTCCAGCAGCGGCGACGAGTCGGCGGCGCTGCTCGGCGTCCCCATCCGCGGATGCACGGCCGGCAGCAGCACGTTGACCAGCGTCGTCCCGGAAAAGAGCGCGTGGGCAAGACCGAAGGCCAGGCCGAGGGCCCATCCGGCGCGGCCGAGCACGACGAACGCCGCGTAGTACACGAGCGCGAAGGCGAGCCCGGCCAGGAAATGCAGCGCGTAGCCGTACACCCTGGCGCGCGCGCGGTCGTCGGTGCACGCCGTCCCGAGCAGGAACGGGACGTCCATGCGCGTGAGACGGAGCTGGCTGCCGGCCGACAGCGCCGTCGTGAGCACGAGCGTCCCCAAGAAGCCGCCGGCCAGCGCGCCCCACACGCTCATCCCGCCGCTCCGTGCATCGCGATCGCGGCGCTGATGAGCGCCAGGTGAACGAGACCCTGCGGGAAGTTGCCGAGGAATGCGCCGGTCGTCGGCTCGACCTCTTCGGCGTAGAGCCCCACGTCATTGGCGAGCGCGACCAGGTCGCTCATCAAGCGGTCCGCGTCCGGCCGCCGGCCCAAGATCGCCAGCGCTTCCACCAGCCAGAACGAGCAGCACGCGAACGCGCCTTCGCCGCCCGCGAGCCCGTCGTCGCCAGTGTAACGCCGGAGCAGTGGGCCCGCGGCCAGCTCGCGCCGAACGGCGTCGACGGTCGCGCGCAGCCGCGGCGAATCGGGCGGGTCGTAACGCATGATGGCGAGCAGGAGCAGGCTCGCGTCGAGGTGCTCGCCGCCGGCGTACCACACGTAGCTGCCCCTGGCGTCGGACCAGCAGCGCTCATCGACGAAGCGGCGGATCGCGGCTGCCTCGCTCGCCCACCGGGCCGCGTGGCCAAGGGGAACCCGGCCCGCCCGCGCCAGGCGCACCGCGCGATCGAGCGCCACCCAGCACATGGCCTTCGAGTGCGTGTGATGCTGCGGCTCGGACCGGACCTCCCAGATACCGGAGTCCGGCTCGCGCCAGTGCACGCAGACGAAGTCGGCGATCCTCGCAATGTCGCGTCCGGTATCCCGTCCAAGAGGATGCCCTTTCTGGACGTACTGATAGACCGCGTCCACGAGCTCGCCGTAGGTGTCGAGCTGCAGCTGGTCGGCGGCGCCGTTGCCGACACGGACCGGGCGAGACTCGCGGTACCCGGCGAGCGGGAGCGTGCGCTCGGGCGCGTGGGTGCCCCCGTCGAGGCGATAGAAGACGTTCAGGCGCGGCAGCGTCCGTTGCGTCGCATGCATGAACCACCAGAAGAACGCCTTCGCCTCAGCCTGGCAGCCGAGCTGCAGCAGGGACTCGAGCATGAACGAGGCATCGCGGATCCAGGAGAAGCGATAGTCCCAGTTGCGCTCGCCGCCGATCAGCTCGGGGAGCGAGGTGGTCGGCGCCGCCGCGATGGCGCCCGAGGGCGCGAAGACGAGGAGCTTCAGCGTGAGCGCGCTGCGCACGACGGCGTCACGCCAGGGCCCCGTGTAAGACAGCCGCGTCGACCAACTGCGCCAGAACTCGGCCGTCGCGTCGATCCGCTGCTCGACGTCGGCGCGCGCGGGAAAGACCAGCGGCTCGCCGTGCGCGGTGCTCACCGCCAGCGTGGCGCTTGTGCCCGCCCGCGCCTCGAACCCGCCGGCGATCCCCGCGCCGTCACAGTCCACGCGGCCGGCCTCCCAGGTGCAGGCGGCGATGGCGGTGCCGCCGCTCGAGGCAACGGGAAACGGCGTTCGTGGCTCGATGCGCGTCGGCGCGAGGCCGTACCCGAACCGTGGCTCGATGCGCCAGCGGATGGCAACGCGCCCGTCGAGCCCTTCCACGCGGCGCGCGAGCTCGCGGAATGGCGCGAGGCCCCGGCCGGGGAGCGTCATCGCGTCGGTGACCCGGACGCGGCCCGTGGCCGTCGTGAAGGTCGTCTCCAGCACGTTCGTGTCCGGCAGGTAGCGCCGGCGCGCCTCGACGGCGCCCTCAGGATGCAGGACGAAGCGGCCGCCGCGGTCGGCGTCGAGCACGGCCCCGAAGATACTCGGCGAGTCGAGATTCGGGAGACACCACCAGTCGACCGACCCATCCCGCGAGACGAGCGCGGCCGTCCGGCCGTCCCCGATCAGCGCATAGTCGCGAAGCGGCGGGTAGCGATCTTCCATGGTCCGATGTCGCATCCTGGACGCAGTCGCGGTCGTTCGGCTCCTGGTCGCGGCGGCTCATTCCGCGCTCTGTCGGCACGACGCTCGGGCCGTGCCTTGAATCCCCGCCTCCGCCTGCGCGTCCAGGTTCACCTTCGCGTCGCTCCTGGGATTTTCGCCGGATCAGAGCCTACAGATCAACCCTTGCCGCCGGGTGGAGTTTTGGCGAAGGACGTGCGGCGGGTCCATCCATCTGATTGCTATGACGTAGCTAGAAAGTAAGTCCTCGCCTTTCCCCGTCATCGGCGTGGGCAGCGCGAGGGGCGGCGTGACGACGATCAGGTAAGCAGCGTGTGGGGGAGCGTGACGGCGGCCCGATCTGCGAGGGCGGCGCGGGTCGCCGCCAGCAGGTAGCGCTTGGGATCGACGGCGCAGAGCTTCGCGGACTCAATGAGGCTGTAGAAGAGCGCGGCCACTTCGGTGCCGCGCCGGGAGCGGGAGCCGTAGTGATTCTTGCGGCCGAGGACGACGCCGCGCAGTCCCCGCTCGGTGCGGTTGTTGTCGAGTGGGATGCGTGGGTTGTCGAGAAAGCGCGTCAAGCCCGCCCACAGCCCGAGGAGGTACGTGATCGCTTTGCCCAGGCTGCTCTCCGGCAGCGCGCGTTGCGCCAGCGCCCACGTCTGAATCTCGCCGACGATCGCCCGCGAGCGCTCCTGGCGGAGCCGACCCCGGAGCGCGAGAAGGTCGTCCGCCGTCTCGACGGCCGCGGCCGCGGGCAGCGACGGCACCTCGCGCTCGACGGCGTAGAGCTGGCCGATCAGCTCGAGCACCGCCCGGCACGGGGCCGGATAGTGCGGCTCCGCCTCCACGAACTTCCGTCGGACATGGGCCCAGCAGTGCGCCAGGGTGAACCGGGGCCCGGCCCGCGCCAGGGCGTCGTAGGCCCCGTACCCGTCGGCGAGCACGATCCCCGTGTACCCGGCCAGGAGGGCGCGCGCGGCCTGCTGCGAGCGGGTCTCCAGAATCCGGTACACCACCGCGTCCTCACGGCTGAGCGTCCACACCCACCACCGCTTGGCCCCCGGCCGCTCCATCAGCCGCCACCAGGTCTCGTCCGCCCCCACCACGGGCGCGTGCCCGACGTACTGGCCGAGGGCCTTGTACGTGGGCCCCAGCAGGTCGGCCACCGTCGCGAGCTGATCCCAGAGCGTCTGCGAGTCGATCGTGAGCCCCTCACGTCGCATGATCCGCACCTGCCGCTCCAGTGGCAGGTGATCGAGGTACTTGCCCACGGCCACCTCGATCGCGAACTCGGGCGCGTAGCGAGCGCCCCGCGCGTCGGGGCGAGCGGCCAGGCGCAACGGCCCCGGCGCAGTGTCCACGCACCCGTTGCACGCACAGCGATACTTCTGGCGCTTGTGGGTGACGAGCACGAACTGCCGCTCGACGACGGTGATCTCTTCCGCGTCCTCCGTCTGCCCCGCCATCGGCCGGAGCGTGCCCCCGCACTGCGGGCACGTCTGATCCGCGTCGTCGAGCACGTGCATCATCTCGACGCGGGGCAGCTCGGGCTGGGCCTTGGGGCCGTGCCCGCGCCGGGGCGCCGCCGCCGTGGGAGGGGTCGACGCCGCCGGCCGCGGGCGCTGCTCCGAGGAGGGCCCGAAGAGCGCCCGCTCCCGCTGCGCGAGCAACTCCTTCAGGAACACCAGCTGGCGCTCGGCCGCCGAGGCGTCGTCGCCGCGGAGGCGGGCGAGCTCGTGGGTGAGGGCCTGGACCTTCGCGTGGAGTGTCTCGTTCTCGCGCTCGAGGAGGACCGCGACCTGACGGAGCATGTCAGCATCGCGGATCGTATCGAGGCGAAGCACACCCGCACTACATCATCTCGCGGCGCGCGCGGCAAGATCTTTGCGCATTTCTTCGACGACAAACGGCGCGGGCGAGAGCGCGACGCGCCCGACGAGCGTACTGCCCTCGAGGAACAGCTGCAGCTCGCTCATCGTCAGCCGCACGCTCCGCGCGTCGGCCGCGCGCCACAGGCAGGCGAAGCGGCCGCGCTCGAGCCGCTTGGCGTAGATGCACAGCCCGGTGCCGTCCCACAGGAGCACCTTGGCCCGCGTGCGCGTGGCATTGACGAAGAGATAGCAGTCGCCCGAGAGCGGATCGCGCCCGAGGCCCTGGCTCACCAACGCGCTCAGGCCGTCGAAGCCTTTGCGGAGATCAGCGGCGGCGCCGTACGCCCAGACGGCGACCTGCCGGGTGGAGCCGATCACCCGAGGACCCGGAGCACGGCGATGAGGGCGTCATGATCGAGCCCCTCGACCCGGAGGCCCTGCGGCGTGAGGAGCACGGGGCCGGCCGCGAGTGGCGCCACGAGGTCCGGCCTGAGCGTGACGGGGCGGAGCAACGGCGGGGCACTTTGCTGGAGCCAGCGGGTGAGGCTCCGCGCCGGCAACCCCAGCGCGCCGGCCACGCGATTCATGGAGGCGCCCTGGTCGAGCTGCGATCGCGTGAGCGCGGCGACCGCCGCGCGGAAGGCGCCGGGGTACCGGATGGCCTTGGGGCGTTTCCCGCGAGCGAGCTGGCGCGCTTCAGACCGGAGCGAGCGGATCGCGTCGTTCATCGTTACACCTCCTCGTGATGGCGCAACGATGCCCCGGCCGGGGGGTCATCGACCAGACGGGGAACCGCGAGGACTTACGCTAGAAACATGTCGTGAACGACGCAGCGCTGTGAGACATGGACTAGACAGGAGGGTCACCGCCGATCATTCCAACTATCCCATTCGCACTCTCACGCGGTTGAGGCGCAGGATGTTACGGGCTCTCATCGCGGACTTCCCAAGCTGGACGTCGCCGGTTCGAATCGGCCGCTCCAAAACTCAGGGGGGGTTACGCACGGGGCTCCGTAACCCCCTTCGATTTTCTCCCTCACTTGAACGCGGGCATCACCTCGTGCGTGAGGAGCCGCAGGCTCCGGGTCTCGAGCTCCAGGGGAATGCGCCCGCCGGGATTGAGCTCGGCGACGATCCCGTCCAGGCCCAGCTCTTCCCGGAGCCGGGTCAGACGGTCGATCACGCCGGCCGCGGTGCCGAACGCCACCTTCTTCGCGAGGACGTCCTCGTAGGAGAGGTTCGCCATGCGCTCGGCCAGCGCGCGGCGACGGTCGGCGGGTCCAGCGCCGGCGCGGCCGATCACCGCTCGCGCCAGCTCGGTCTGGCGGCCGAAGAAGTGCATGAGGCTCTCGCGAGGCTCCTCGACGGCGCCCCGCTCGGTCGTCGAGACGTAGACCGGGATGCGCAGATAGACGCTGGGATCGCCGGGATGACCCGCCTCGCGCCACGCCCGCCGGTAGAGCGCCAGGTGCGCCTGCAGATCGGAGATCTCGGCGGCGCGCAGTCCGACGAAGACGGACAATCCCATCGTGCCGACCGCCGGGAACGTCTCTTCCGTGTTGGCGGCCATCCGGATGGGCGGATGCGGCACCTGATACGGCCGCGGCGCGACCGTCGCGCCCTGGAATCGATAGAACTCGCCGTCGTAGCTGAACGGCTCGCCCTTCCAGGCCTGCCGGATGATCTCGAGCGCCTCGCGAAAGCGCGCTTGACTCTCGCCGTAGGCGATGCCGTAGATGTCGTACGAGCGCGCGACGCCGCTGCGGCCGATCCCGAACTCCAGGCGGCCCTCGCTGATGTGATCGAGCGTCGCGACCTCTTCGGCAATGCGCAGGGGATGATTCAGGGGAAGCACCGTCACGGCCGTCCCCACCCGAAGGCGCCGGGTCCGGGTCGCGATCGAGCTGGCGACCTGGAGTGACGCCGAGATCACCGAACGCGCCGGGGCGAAGTGGATCTCACCGAGCCAGACGCAGTCCAGGCCCCAGGCCTCGGCGTGCTGGACCAGCTCGAACGCGTCCCGGAACGCCGAGACCTGGTTCGCCCCGTACCGCATCTCCTCGACGAAGATCCCGAAGTGCATGACGTCCGCCTCCTCGACTGCCCGTCGATACTCGCCCGGCGCGGTCGGTGCCGTCAAGGCCAGGGCGGCGCGCCGCCGAACTGCAGCGCGGCGTCACGTCCGGGCTTGACACCGGCAGGGTGCACTGTGAAGAATGCCCGGACCGGCGCGACGCCCGGGCGCGCGGCACCCCGCAAAGGAGAGACCATGCATACGCGGATCCTGGTAGCCCTGGTGCTGAGCGGTTGTCTCGCCGCCGGCGTCGCCCCCGCCGTGAGCGCCGCCGACAAGGACACGCTCGTCATCGCGCTCGACACCCTGGGCGGCCAGATCATGGACCCGATCATGGACACGCGGGCTCCGCACGCGCACTACCACGCGCCGATCTGGGACTCGCTGGTGGGATTCGACCTCGAGAAGGGCGGGATCGGTCCTGGGGCCGCCGAGCGCTGGGAGCTCGCGGCGGACGGCCGGAGCTGGACCTTCTACCTGCGCAAGGGCCAGCGCTTTCACAACGGCGACCCGGTCACCGCGCACGACGTGAAGTTCAGTCTCGAGCGCGTCATGTCGCCCGAGTCCATTTCCTCGGGCGCCGCCGCGCTCCGGCGGGCGGTCGATCGGATCGAGGTCGTCGACGACCTCACCGTCCGGGTCTACACCAAGGGCGTCATCCCGCAGTTCGCGGCGAGCCTCTCCCGAGCAGTCTTCATGGAAGGCTCGGTCATGCCGAAGAAGTACATCGAGACGGTGGGCGCCAAGGGGTTCCGTGACAAACCGATCGGCAGCGGTCCCTGGAAGTTCGTCCGGAGCATCCCCGGAGACCGCGTCGAGTACGAAGCCGTCACCTACCCGCACTGGCGGGGCACGCCACAGTTCAAGCGGCTGACGCTCCTGCTCGTGCCTGAGCAGAGCACCCGCCTGGCCATGGTCCGGACCGGCGAGGCGGCGATCGTGAGCATCGGTCCCGAGGCGGTCAAGGAGGCGCGGGCCGGCGGCATGAAGATCGTCAGCGTGCCGGGCACGATGCAGGCCGTCTATCAGTTCTGGGGCCTGTACCGGCCGGAAGCCAAGGCGTCCCCGCTCAACGACGTCCGCGTGCGCGAAGCGCTCTCCCTCGCGATCGACCGGCAGCAGATCATCGACCACGTGATGGGCAAGGAGGCGCAGTGGCCGATGCCGTTCGCGTCGTTCAAGTATTCGAGCGACATGACCGTCCCCCGCTGGGAGGACTGGTCCCGGACTGCGCTGCGCTACGATCCCGCTCGGGCCAAGCAACTCCTGGCCGAGGCGGGACACGCCGGCGGCTTCCGGTTGACGTTCTGGAACACGGCGCTCCCCGGCACGCCCTTCATGGTCCCGATCGGCGAGGCGGTCGCCGGCTTCTGGGAGAAGATCGGGGTCAAGGTGGAGATGAAGACTGTGGAGTGGGGTGCGTTCGATCCCATGGGGCGGGGCGAGCAGAAGGGGCTGGTCGGGACGGCCTCGATGTACCGCACCGCCGGACGGCCGGAGCCGATTCCGCGCTACGCCACGACGTTCGTCTCCAAGGGCGTCCAGCACCTCTTCGGCGATCCCCAGAACTGCCCGGTCCTTTGCCAGGAGGGGGACAAGGCGTACGAGGCGGTGGTCGCCGAGAGGGACGACGCGAAGCGCACGGCGGCCACCAACCGGATGATCGAGCTGGTGGCCAAGAGCTGGATCGCCGTGCCGATCATCGAGGGGTTGGGCACCTGGGCCGTGAACCCCAAGGGCGTCGGGTACTTCAAACCGATCCCGGGCCGGCATGAATTCGGAGACGTGACCGAGCGGATGCCGCGCCCGGAACAGCGCCCCTGGCCCTGAGATCGGGCGAGCGCGACCAGTGCAGCGGTTCATCCTGCGGCGGTTCCTCCAGAGCGTGTTGCTCCTCTTCGTCCTCGCCCTGGTCATCTTCGCCCTGGCGCGCGTCAGCGGGAACCCCGCGGATCTCCTCCTGCGCGAAGACGCCACCCAGGAGGACCGCGCGCATCTCATGCGCGCCCTCGGACTCGACCGGCCCGTGCATGAGCAGCTCTACCTCTTTCTCGCCGGGGCGCTGCGTGGCGACCTCGGAGATTCCATCCGCTATCGCAAGCCGGCTACCGAAGTCTTCTTCGAGCGTCTTCCCAACACGCTCCGGCTCTTGCCGCTCGCCATGGTCGGGGCGCTCGTCATCGCGATCCCCCTCGGCGTGCTGGCGGCGGTCTACCGTGGGACGATGATCGATCGCGTCTCGGGCGCCGTCGCCGTCCTGGGTATCGCCACGCCGCAGTTCTGGCTCGGCATCGTGCTCATCTATGTCTTCAGCATCAAGCTCGGAGTGCTTCCCTCGTCGCGGATGGGCGGGCCGAGCCACTACGTGCTGCCGGCCATCACCCTCGGCGTGTTCCTGGTGGCCGGCATGATGCGGCTCGTCCGCTCGAGCCTCCTCGAGGTGATGGGGAGCGAGTTCGTCAAGCTCGCCCGACTCAAGGGTCTCTCGCAGACGGTCGTGATCTGGAAGCACTGCCTGCGGAACGCGTTGATCCCCGTCACCACGCTGTTCGGCGTTTATTTTGCGCTGCTCATCACCGGCGCGATCGTGACGGAGACCGTGTTCGCGTGGCCGGGCGTCGGACGGCTCACGTACGAGGCGGTCATCTTCCGGGACTACCCGCTGCTCCAGGCCGTTATCTTATTGAAGGGGATCATCGTGCTCGGCGTCAACCTCGGCGTGGACATTCTCTACGCCTACCTGGACCCCAGGGTCCGATACGCATAGATGGCGCGGGTCGAGGAACGCATCGACGTCGGCTTCGGGCCCTCGCGCGGGGACCTGGCGCGACTACCGTGGGCCTCGTTCTTCATCATCGCCGTCCTGATCCTCGTGGCCGTGCTGGCACCGCTCATCGCGCCACACTCGCCCACCGAGCAGTCGCTGCCCGACAAGCTTCGCCCGCCCGCGTGGCAGGAGGGCGGGAGCACGAAGCACCTGCTCGGGACCGACGTCCTCGGCCGGGACGTCCTGAGCCGAATCATCTACGGCGCGCGCGTGAGCCTGATCGTGGCGGCAGCGGCCCTCCTGGCGGGCGGCGGTGTCGGGCTCATGGTCGGCATCGTCTCCGGCTATCTCGGGGGCCGGGTGGACAGCTTCCTCATGCGGGTCGTCGACGCGACGCTGACGTTTCCGACGATCCTCATCGCGCTGCTCCTCGCGGTGAGCCTGGGGCAGGGCCTCCAGACTATCGCCATCGCCATCACCGTGCTCATCTGGGCCCGTTTTGCCCGCGTGGTCCGTGGCGAAGTCCTGGCCGTGAAGACTCGCGACTTCGTCGCGCTGGCCCGGGTCCACGGCTGCTCGCACCTGCGCATCATGGCCATCCACATCGTGCCGAACGTCCTGAACACGTTCATGGTCCTTCTGACCCTGCACATCGGCTTCGTCATCATCGTGGAGGCCTCGCTCTCCTTCCTCGGGGCCGGCATCCCGCCGCCGACACCGTCCTGGGGCCAGATGGTGGCGGACGGCCGCAGCCACATCGCGAGTGCCTGGTGGCTCGCGGTCGTGCCCGGCGCCGCCATCATGCTGGTCGTGCTCGCCTTCAACCTGTTCGGCGACTGGCTCCGCGACTGGCTGGACCCGCGTCTCAGGCAGGTCTGAGGAGTCGCGCGCGCGTTGAATGCCGCGGCGCCGGTCGTGTTGGAGGTGAAAGACCTCCACGCGTACCTCTACACTCGCTGGGGCATCGTGCGGGCGGTGGACGGCGTGAGCTTCGCCCTTCGCGAGGGCGAGACCCTGGGGCTCGTGGGCGAATCGGGTTGCGGCAAGACGATGACCGGGCTCGCCGTGCTTCGTCTGCTGCCGGAGCCGGCCGGCCGTATCGTCCGGGGGCAGGTGCTGCTCCAGGGAGAGGACCTCGTCACGAAGAGTGAGGCCGAGATGCGGCGGGTCCGCGGGCGGCGAATCTCGATGATCCTGCAGGATCCCCAGACCTCGCTGAACCCGGTGTTCACCATCGGCGACCAGCTCGTCGAAGCGCTCAGGATGCTTTATGCCGACGCGGCGCCGGCGCTCTCGCACCGAGCCGAGGAGGCGCTGCGCAGCGTGAAGGTCGCGGCGCCGGAGCAGCGGATGCGCGCCTATCCGCATCAGATGAGCGGCGGCATGAAGCAGCGGGTCGTGGGCGCCATCGCCGTCGCCGGGGAGCCCCGCGTGCTCATCGCCGACGAGCCCACGACCGCTCTGGACGTGACGATCCAGCTCCAGTACCTGACGCTCCTGAAGGAGATCCAGGCGCGGACCCGGCTCGCGATGCTCTTCATCACCCACGACTTCGGGATCGTCGCGCGGATGTGCGACCGGGTCGCGGTGATGTACGCCGGGCGGATCGTGGAGAGCGGGCCGACGCGCGCCCTCTTCCGCGCTCCGCGCCACCCGTACACCGAGGCGCTGATGGCCTCGGTGCCGCGGATGGAGGCGAGCGTGGAGCGGCTGCCGTCCATCGAGGGCCAGCCGCCCCCCCTTCACGACCTGCCGGTCGGCTGCCGCTTCGCGCCGCGCTGCCGCTACGTGGACGACCGCTGCCGCCGCGAATACCCGCCCACGTTGCCCGTCGGGCCCGCTCACGAGGCCGCATGCTGGAGAGTGGAGCCATCGCCGCCGAGCCGCTGATCCGCGTCGAGAATCTCACGAAGCACTTCCCCGTCACTCGCGGCCTGCTCATCGCGCGGACCACGGGCCAGGTGAAGGCGGTCGACGGCGTCAGCTTCACGATTGGACGGCAGGAGACGTTTGGTCTGGTCGGCGAATCCGGCTGCGGTAAGACGACGACCTCGCGACTTCTGCTCCGGCTCGAGCGGCCCACCGCGGGGCGCGTGCTCCTCGACGGCCAGGACGTCCACGCGCTCACGGGCGCGGACCTCAGCAAGTACCACACGCGGGTCCAGGCCGTGTTCCAGGATCCCTGGTCCTCCCTGAACCCGCGGCTCAGGGTCCGGGACACGATCGCCGAGGCGCTCGTCGTGAACCGGCGCGTGGCTCCTCGACGAGCCGGTCTCGGCCCTCGACGTGTCGATCCGGGCCCAGATCATGAACCTGCTCAAGGACCTCCAGGCCCGGCAGCAGCTCAGCTACCTGCTGGTCGCCCACAACCTGGCCACGGTGCGGTACATCGCCCATCGCACCGCGGTCATGTATCTCGGCAAGATCGTGGAGCACGCCGACACCGAGTCGCTGTACGGTAGCCCGCTCCATCCCTACACGAAGGCGCTCTTCGCGGCGGCGCTGCCCGCCGACCCGGACGCGCCGGGGGACGACATGATTCTCAGCGGCGAGGTGCCGTCGCCGATCGATCCGCCCTCGGGGTGCCACTTCCATCCGCGCTGCCCGTTCGCCATGGAACAGTGCTCGCGGGTAGAGCCCGCGCTCAAGGCGGTCGCGGCCGGGCACGTGGTCTCTTGCCACCTCTACTGATCCAAGGGAGGTCCCCAATGGCTCGTCGCATTCTCCACCCGACCGATTTCTCCGGGGCGTCGCGCGCGGCCTTCCGCAAGGCGATCGAAATGGCGAAGTCGAGTCACGCCGAGCTGCTGCTCGTGCACGTCCTCAGCCCGATCGTGCCCGTCGCCGGCGAGGGGTACGTCTCGCCGAAGATGTACGACGAGATCGCGGCGTCGACCCGAGCGTGGGCGCAGAAGCAGCTGGACAGCCTGCAGGCGCAAGCGAAGAAGACGCGGGTCCGCGCGAAGGGGTTTCTCCTCGAGGGCGTGTCCCACGAGCGGATCGTCCGCTTCGCCAAATCCAAGCGCGTCGATCTCGTGGTGATGGGCACGCACGGGCGCACCGGGCTCGCGAAATTGTTCGTCGGCAGCGTGGCGGCACGAGTCGTCGCCGCCGCGCCGTGTCCGGTCCTGACCGTCAGGGGGAAGTAAGCGTCATCGTATCCTTCTCGCGGGAGGCCACATGAGTTTGAAGCTCGCTCTGGCTCTGGTTGCGACCCTGCTCCTGGCGTCCGACGCCCACGCCCAGCCGCCGCAGAGCACCGGGGTTCCCGGCGTCGTCGCGAAGGTGAGGCCGGCGGTGGTGAACATCGCGACGCGGCAGCTGAGCTACGACGCGTTGCTTCGCCCGGTTCCGGCCCAGGGCATCGGGTCCGGCGTCATCTTCGACGCGCGCGGCTACGTGTTGACCAACAATCACGTGGTCGAGGGCGCGCAGCAGATCCGGGTCACCCTGCCCGACGGCCGCGCGTTCCCAGGCAAATTGGTCGGCGCGGACCCGCTGACCGATCTGGCGGTGATCAAGATCGACGGCCGCGACCTCCCGGCGGCGCGGCTCGGCGACTCCTCCAAGCTCGAGGTCGGCGAGACGGTCATCGCCATCGGCAACCCACTCGGGCTCGAAGGAGGCCCGACGGTGACGGTCGGCGTGGTCAGCGCGGTCGCGCGGTCGATCGAGGAGCCGGGCGGCGCGGGGCTCTACGATCTCGTCCAGACGGACGCGGCGATCAACCCCGGAAACTCCGGTGGCCCGCTGGTGCGGATGGCCGGCGATGTGATCGGGATCAACACCGCGATCATCCAGCAGGCGCAGGGGATCGGCTTCGCCATCTCGATCAACAGCGCCAAGCCGATCGTCCAGGAGCTGCTCGCTCACGGGCGCGTCGTCCGTCCGTTCATCGGGATCGTGCCCGTCAGTGTGACGCCTCAGATCGCCAGCGCCTACGACCTGCCGGTCGACCACGGCGTTCTGGTAGCCCGGCTCGATCCTCGTGGGCCGGCCGCGCGGGCGGGCATGCGCGCGGGCGACATCGTCGTGGCGGTCGCCGGGCATCCGGTGAAGAGTCTCGGTGAGCTGCGGGTCGCGATCGGACAGCACAAGATCGGGGAAACCATCGACCTGGCGGTCCGTCGTGAGAAGACGTCGGTGACCCTCAAGGTGACGCTGGCCGAGATGCGCTGACGCGCTCAGGTGAGCAGGACCCACACGCCGATCGCGACGAAGCCGAGCCCGGCCATGATCCGCAGATGGTCTAGGGCGATCCACCGGCCGATGTGAGCGCCGACGACCACTGCCAGAGCGTTCGACGCGATGAGAGCGGCCGCGGCCGCGAGGAACACCCCGAGCTGGCCGGTCTCAGGGTTGGCCGCGAAGAGCAGCGTGGCGATCTGGGTCTTGTCTCCGAGCTCGGCGACGAGCACACTCAGGAAGACGGCCAGGTAGAATTTCATGCGCCCAGAATACCAAGGCGCAAGGCCGAGTACCTTCCGCTCGCACGGTAGAGCGCGCCGGCCTCCGCCGTGAGAGAGTAGCGCGGGGGAGGGGCTATGCCATACACGCCGCACGTCGAACAGCACTTCACCGGCGGCCTCGTCGTCAGGGACACCGTCATCGGCATGTCGGACGGATTGACCGTTCCATTCGCGCTGGCCGCGGGACTCACCGGCGCCGTCGACTCGACAACGCTCGTCGTCACGGCCGGCCTGGCCGAGATCGCCGCCGGCTCGATCGCGATGGGGCTGGGCGGTTACCTCGCGGGGAAGAGCGACGTCGAGCACTACGCGAGCGAGCGCGCGCGCGAGCAGCTCGAGATCGAGCAGAAGCCCGAGGTCGAGGCGATGGAGGTCATGGAGCTTCTCCAGTTTTACGGGCTCACCCCCGAACAGAGCGCTCCCGTCGTCGAGGCCCTGCGCCAGCGCCCGGAGGCGTGGCGCGACTTCATGCTCCGGTTCGAGCTGGGACTCGAGAAGCCCGACCCCCGGCGCGCACTGAGGAGCGGTGTGGTCATTGCCGCCGCCTACGTCGCGGGCGGGCTCATCCCGCTCGGCCCCTACATGCTGCTCCCGAGCACGGCAGCTGCTCTCCCGTGGTCGATCGTCCTCACCGGCACGGCGCTGGCCGTCTTCGGCTGGATCAAAGGGCGCTTCACGGGCGCCTGGCCGCCGCGGAGCGCGCTGCAGACCGTGCTGATCGGCGGCCTCGCCGCCGCCGCTGCCTTTCTAATCGCGCGCGCTATCTCGTAGGCGCCGGCGCTCACAGTCCGCGGAGCGGCCTACACCGCGAGGTCCGCCGACGTGATCCGCTTGACGCCCGCGCCCAGCATGTCCGCCCACGCCTTGGCGAGCGAGCCGCTGGCGTCGATGCCGCGGCAGGCGTCCTCGATCACCAGCGCGGCGAAGCCCGCCTTGCGCGCGTCCATGGCCGACCACGCGACGCAGAAGTCGGTCGCCAGACCGACGAGGAACACCTGGGTGAGCCCGCGATCGCGCAAATAGCCCGTGAGCCCCGTCGGCGTCTTGCCGTCGGCCTCGTAGAACGCCGAGTAGGAGTCCATGTGCTTGCGATAGCCTTTGCGGATGATCAGCTCGGCGTGCGGGATCCGGAGGTCCTTGTGGAGGTCGGCGCCGGGCGTGCCCTGCACGCAGTGATCCGGCCAGAGGACCTGCGTCCCGTAGGGGAGCTGGGTCGTCTCGAAGGGCTTCTTGCCGGCGTGCGACGACGCGAACGAGATGTGGCCGGGGGTGTGCCAGTCCTGCGTGAACACGACGTGCTCGAACGCGGTGGCGAGGCGGTTGATGAGGGGGATGATCTGGTCGCCCTCCTTCACCGCCAGTGAGCCACCGGGCGTGAAGCAGTTCTGCACGTCGATGACGAGGAGGACGTCTTGCGCTGTCGGCTTCATCTTCATGCTCCCGGTCTGCGCCCCGGCCACCCGCGCGGCGCCGGCGATCCCGGCGACCACGAGGCTACGGCCAGCGCCCTTGAGGAACTCGCGCCGATCGACTGTCATCATGCCATTCCTCCCTTGAAGTCGCACTCGGTCAGTGGGCCCGAGGATGCGGCAGGAGGCGCTCGACGAGCGCCCGCATCTCGTCGCTGTTCCATTCGCGCGCGCCCATCGCCATGCCGGCCACCTCGCCGCCCGGCCGGACGAGGAAGGTCGCCGGGAGGGCCGTGACCCTCCAGCGGTCGGACGTCTTCGAATCGGGGTCGAGGAGGATCGGAAACGTGAGCTTCAAGTTGCGCACGTAGGGCTCGAGGAGCGCTTTCGGCGCGCCGCGATCCACGCAGACGCCGACCACGATCAGCCCGCGGTCGCGGTAGCGCCGCCACAGCGCCTCGAGCGAGGGCATCTCGACGGTGCAGGGCTGGCACCAGGTCGCCCAGAAGTTCAGGACGACGAGCTTGTCCCGATGGTCCGTCAGCGAAGCCCGACCGCCGTCGAGGGTGAGCAGCGTGAAGCCGGGGGCTGGTTGCCCCTCCTTCAGCTCGACGACCCCGGCCTTCTCGAACGGGTCGAGAACCTGCGTGGCTGCACCGTGGTGGCCGCCGTCCTGGCCCGGCCGGCGCACCGGCAGGACCCAGACGACGCCGCCCAGGATGACGACGGCGAGGCTCGCCCGGATCAGCGACTGTCGCCGGCTCGCCCCGAAGATCGCGTCAGACGCCCAGCTTTTCACGCGTCACCGGGCTCTCCCTGAGCTCTCGTGACGAGGCCTCGAAGACGATCGCGCCCTTTTCCATGATGTAGCCCCGGTCGCAGACGGAGAGCGCGACCCGCGCGTTCTGCTCGACCAGCAGCACGGTCACCCCGAGCCGCTTCAGCTCGGAGACCATGTCGCGGATGTGGCGAATGAACGCGGGCGCCAGCCCCTGCGTGGGCTCGTCCATCAGGATGAGCCTGGCGCCCGCCATCATCACGCGGGCGATCGCCAGCATCTGCTGCTCGCCGCCCGAGAGCGTCTTGCCGGCCTGGTCGATGCGCTCGCGCAGGCGAGGGAAGTGGTGGAACACTTCGTCGAGGCGCCGGCGCCGGAGCGCGGCCGACCGGTCGACCGCGGCCGAGAGGCCGAGCTCGAGGTTCTCGCGGACGGTGAGCCCCGGAAAAATCCGGCGGTTCTCGGGAACGAGGCCCACCCCGAGGCGGGCAATCTCGTGCGGCGCCCGTCGCGTCAGATCCACGCCGTTGAGCTCGATCGTCCCGCGCCCGGGTTTCAGGAACCCCATCACGGTCTTCATCAGCGTGGTCTTGCCCATCCCGTTGCGGCCGAGGAGCGCGACCGCCTCGCCGGCGCGCACCTCGAGCGAGACGCCGAAGAGGATCGGCGTCGCGCCGTAGCCGGCGTGGACGTCCGTCATCCTGAACACGTTAGTCCTCGGGCGGTCCGAGGTAGGCCTCCACGACCTTCGGATCGCTCCTGATCTCCTCCGGCGCGCCCTCCGCGATCTTCTCGCCGAAGTGGAGGACCGCGATCCGGTCCGAGATCCCCATGACGACGGACATGTCGTGCTCGATCAGGAGCACCGTCAGGCCGCGCGCCGACGCGATCTGCCTGATCAGCGCCGTCGCCTCCTTCGTCTCGCCCGGCGTCATGCCCGCCGTCGGCTCGTCGAGGAGCAGCAGCGTCGGCTCGGTCGCGAGCGCCAGGCAGATCTCGAGGTAGCGCTGCTCACCGTGCGAGAGGTTCTCCGCCATCTCGTCGCGCTTGGCCGCGAGCCCGAACGCGCGCAAGAGGTCCGCCGCCGCGGCCTCGACGTCGGGCAGGCGCCAGAGGGAGGGCAGCCGTCCCGACTCGCGGACGCGCGACTGGGCGGCAACGCGCACGTTCTCGAAGACCGAGATCTCCGGGAAGATGTTGGTGATCTGGAAGGTCTTGGCGACGCCGAGGCGGTTGATCGTCTCGGGCGCGAGTCCCGCGATTTCCCGGTCGCGGAACCGCACGCGGCCGGTGGTCGGCACGTGGAGCCCCGAGACCACGTTGAAGAGCGTGGACTTGCCCGCGCCGTTCGGCCCGATCACCGAAAAGATCTGGCCGGCCTGCACCACGAGGCTCACGTTCGAGAGCGCCGCGAGGGCCCCGAAGCTCTTGGAGACCCCGTCGACCTCCAGGACTACGCCGTCGCGCGCCATCGCCGCCCGCCGAGGAGCTCGCGGATACCGAGCAGACCCTTGGGCATGAACAGGACGATGAAGACCAGGACCAGGCCGATCACGATGAAGTACCAGTCCACGTACGACGAGACCTTCTCCTGCAGCAGGACGAAGAACGCGCCGCCGACGACGGGGCCGGCGAGCGTCCCGAGCCCGCCGATCATGACCATGATGATGAACTCGCCCGACACCGTCCAGAGCATGAGGTCGGGCGTCGCGAAGGCCGAGCGCCCGGGATAGAGCGCGCCGCCCAGACCGGTGAGGAGCGCCGAGATCATGCACACGGCCATCTTGTAGCGCTGGACGTTGTAGCCGAGAAAGCGCGCGCGATCCTCGTTCTCCCGGATCGCGACGAGCACCTTGCCGAAGTGCGAGGTGACGAGCACGCGGCACGCGAGGTACGCGAGCCCCAGGTAGACGAGGACGAGGTAGTAGTTCCGCATCGGCGTGTCGATCGCGAAGCTCCCGACCAGGCGCGGGGGCGGGACCCCCTGGATCCCGTCCGAGCCGCCGAAGGTCTGCGTGTAGCGGAAGAACGTGTACACGACCTCGGCGAAGATCAGCGTGAGCAACGCGAAGTAGATCCCGCGGCGCGCTGTGGAGAAGTAGCTGACCACCAGCGCGTAGAGGCCGACGACGAGGACGGCGAAGAGGAGGCACGCCCACAGCGAGACGACCCCGCGCTCCAGGAGCACGGCGCTCGCGTAAGCGCCCAGGCCGAAGAACGCGGCGTGGCCGAACGAGACCAGCCCGGTGTAGCCGATGAGCAGGTCGAGGCTCATCGCGATCGCGCCGAAGAGAAGCGCGTCGAAGGCGAGCAGCAGGTAGAACTTGGACATGAAGGGCAGGGCCGGCAGCGCGGCGAGCAGCGCCCACACGCCCACGGCCCGCCAGGAGAGCGCCCTACTCAAGCACGCCCTCCCGCCCGAAGAAGCCGCGGGGACGGACGATCAGCACGACGATCATGATGGCGAAGATCGCGATCGCGACGCGCTGAGGGTTCATCCAGAGAGTCAGAAGGCTCTGGGCCAGCCCGATGACGAAGGCGGCGACGACGGAGCCGCCCATCGAGCCCATGCCCCCGAGGATCACGACGATGAACGCGAGCAGGATCATCTCCACGCCCATCTGCGGATAGACCGTGAAGACGGGGGCGAGCAGGAGCCCGGCCAGCGCGGCGAGGGCGGCCGAGCCGGCGAACGTCAGGGTGAAGACGCGCGGGACGTTGACGCCGAGCCCGTCGAGCATCTCCGCGTCCTGCACGGCCGCGCGCACGACGACGCCGGCGCGCGTTTTGGTGAAAAAGAGCCAGATCGCCAGCAAGAGGACCGACGAGGCGCCCAGGAGGAAGAGACGGTAGTTCGGATAGGTCATGCCGAGCAGCGGCGTCGAACCGGTGAACGGGGGCAGGATGCGCCGCATGTCGCCGCCCCAGATCTGCCGCACGCCCTCCCGGAACACGAGCGCCAGCCCGAAGGTCAGGATCAGACCGTACAGCGGCTCACGACGATAGAGCGGCCGCAGCGTCGCGACTTCGGTCACCGCGCCGATCGCGCCGACCGCGAGCGGCGCTACCACCAGCGCCGCCCAGAACGAGTGAGTCACGCCGATCACCGCGATCCCCGCGTAGGCGCCCAGCATATACAGCTCACCGTGGGCGAAGTTCATGACGCCGAGCAGGCCGAAGATCACGGTGAGGCCCAGCGCCAGCAGCCCCAGCGCGGCCCCGAAGACGAGGCCGTGCAGGAGCTGCGGCAGCAGGATCGCGACGACGTAGTCCAAAAAGACCTTACTTCTTCTTGATCTCCCACGTGAACCCCTCGACGGGGTCCTTGCCCACCATCGCCTCGCCGATCGAGTCGCTGCCGGCGATGCGGGCGATCGGAAGGTTCTTGCCGCCCTTCACCTGGTAGAGGTGCATGTCCATGACGACCTGGTGGTCTTCCTTGCGGATGCACTGGCGGCCGATGTGCGTGTTGTCGACGCACATCCCTTCATGCGCCTCGGCGACCTTGTCCGGATCGAACGACTTGGCCTTCTCGACCGCCGCCGCCCAGAAGAGGACGGCGTCATAGGAGCCGGCGGCGATGTTCGCGTCGGTGCCGAACTTCTTCTTGAACCGCGCGTTGTAGGCCTGCATGTTGGGGTCGGGGTTGTACGGCGAGAAGTGGTTCAGCTGCACGAACCCTTCCATCGGCTCGGCGATCGACGGCAAGTCTTGCTGCAGGAGGAAGCAGTCGATGCCCGCCATCTTGTACTTCTTGGTCATGCCGAAGGAATGGAGCTGCGTCATCAGGCGCAGCGAGTCGGTGCCGGCGAACGCCACGAAGAGCACGTCGGGGTTCGACTGGTTGATGGCGCCGAACCAGGGGCTGAAATCCTTGGTGTCGAGCGGCGCGCCGGCGACGCCGACCACCTCGCCACCGAGCTTCTCGAGCGCGGTCTTGAACTGGCGCCCGTCGGACTGCCCCATCGCGTAGTCGGTGTAGAAGATGTAGACCTTCTTGCCCATCTTGTCGACGATGTACTTGGCGAGCCCGGTGGCCTGCATGCGAGAGTCGGGCTGGTTCGAGAAGTAGTACTTGTGGAACTTCGTGGTCCGCATGAACTCGGCGCAGGAGACGGAGTTCCAGTGGATCGTCTTGTGCTTCTTGGTGACGTCCATGACCGCCAGCGTCGCGCCGCTGGACACGGCACCGACCAGCAACTTCACGTCGTCCTGGAGGATGAGTTTCTCGGCCTTGCGGACCGCCGGGGCGGGCTTCGTCTCGTCGTCCTCGGAGACGATCTCGATCTTGTGGCCGAGGACGCCGCCCTTGGCGTTGAGCTCCTCGACCGCCATCTGGACGCCCCACGTCTGGTACTTCCCGTAACCCTCGAAGACGCCGACCTTGGAGCCGAGGTCACCGATCTTCACGACCTTCGGCTGCGAGACGGCGGGCGCCGAGATCCAGACGAGCGCGGCGACCGCGACGAGGACCGTGAATCCCCACGTGACACGCTTCATGAGTCCCTCCTTGCGTGCGTTGGCGACGCTTCGATCAGGGTCGAGAGGACCTGTGCGATTCGCTGGAGCGGCGGCCGGAGCCGGGCCGGATCCGCCGGCGCCGCCGCGCCGGTCGCGGGCTTCACGTAGGTCTCCGCCTCGTCGAACGCGAGGCGGACGGCGACCGACGTCTTGTTGTCGCGCGTCGCGACGGCGAAGTCCACGAGGTTGTAATAGCGCCAGATCGCCTCGAGGAACTTGCGGCCGGTCGCGGCGCGGCTCTCGGCGGTGCCGCCAGCCTCGGCCAGCCGGCGGTCGGCCTCGAGCGCGAGATCGCGCGCGAGCGCGGCGAAGAAGATCATGAGGCGGCGCTCGACCTCCGGCCCGTCGCTCGCCGCGAGCGCGGCCCGCGTGCCGTCCTCGAGACCGGCCGGCAGGGTGGCGGCGTGAGCGCTCATCTCGGCGCGGAGGGCGCCCGTCTCGAAGAGACGCAGCGCGACGTCGAACTTCCTGGCCTGGACGGAGAACTTCACCTGCTTGAAGTTGATGGTGACGGCGTTGTCCTTCGGCACGTACGCGCCCACGTGGTGGGCCGCCGCCGGGGCGGCGAGGAGTGTAGCGAGCAGGGCGAGCATCACGCGCGTCATCGTCCGATCATTCGCAGCACGAGGAGTCCGGTGAGCCACCACAGCGCCACGATGGTGGCGGAGCCGAACGGGATCCAGACGAGCCACTCGGCGATCGTCTTTGCTCGCTCCAGGCCGTACGCGGGAATCAGGGCACTCCATACGAGGTAGCCGACAGGATAGCCCGCCCCGCCTGTCGTGAGAAGGGCGATGATCACCCGGCGGGCGACCCCGGCCCGGGCCACCGTGGCCGCGACCATCGTGGTCGCGATGATCACCAATCCCATGCCTTCGGCGTGCATGTGGAAGAGCCTCAGCCCGGCGTCGAACTTCACGAGCGCCTCGTCGAGGATTCGTTCGTCCACGTCGCGGACGCCGACGAGGCCGTGGACCGCGGGCCGGGCCAGCATCGCGTCGCGGGCCCAGCGCGTCAGCTCGACCTTGAAGCGCGCCATCGAGGCGCCGCCGAGCTCCGCGCACACGATCGAGAGCACGGCGACCAGCAGCACCCACCGAGGCGGCACGCGCCAGGGGTGGGGCTCGGCGGCGACGGTCATGCGCGTCGGCGCGCGGTGACGAGCAGCAGGCCGACAAGACCGGCGATCGCCGCGATGCCGAGCGGCGTGAGGATCCAGCGCTCGGCCAGCTCGATCCCGGCGTCGCGCCCGACTTCCAGCACGGCGGCGCCGTAGACGACATACCCCAGCGGGAAGAGCCCGCCGAGCGTCAGCAGCAGATAGAGGACGGCCCGCGCGCGGCGCCACGGCACGGTGGCCGCCGCCAGCGTGCTCGCGAAGAAGAGCACCAGCCCTACGCCCTCGGCGTGGATGTGGAAGAAAGAGAGCCCGGCCTCCGCGGCGAAGATCGCGCGGTCCCGCACCTCGTCGTCGTACTCGGCCGAGCCCGAGAAGCCGTGCGCCCCGGCGTTCGCGGTGACGCGCGCGGCGGCGTAACGCTGGATCTCGGGCTTGAGCCGGGACATCACGGCGCCGGCCGTCTCTCCAAGCGCGAGCATCGAGACGGCGACGAGGACGACGGCGAGGGGCGGGCGCCTCACGGGGCCGGACATTATCATCGCCGCCCGGGGTTTGTCATTATTCGCCGCCTGTGGCAAGGTTGGCCCGCTCATGCGTAACGGCGACGCGTACGTCGCGAGTCTCCGGGACGGGCGGTCCGTGTACCTCGACGGCGAGCGGATCGACGACGTCACCAAGCACCCGGCGTTCGTCGAGCCGATCCGGCGCATCGCCGAGACATACGACCGCGCGAAGGCCGCGGCGGGCGAGCCGGCGCTGACCTTCGCCGACCCGGCGACCGGCGCGCGTCACAGCAACATGTGGCTCGTCCCGCGCTCGGCGGAGGACCTCGGCGCCCGGCGGCGAGTCCACCGGTTCTGGGCCGAGCCGTCGTTCGGCCTCATGGGGCGAACGCCCGACCATGTCGCGTGCGTGCTCACGGCCTTCTCCGCCTGGCGACACCTCTTCGACCGCGGCGGTGCGAGCTTCGGCGACAACGTCGTGCGCTTCTACGAGCGCGCGCGCGACGAGGATCTCTATGTGACCTACGCGATCGTGCCGCCGCAAGTGGATCGATCGCAGCCGGCCCATCGCCACCCCGAGCCGTTCCTGCATCCGGGGGTGGTTCGGGAGACCGCCGGCGGCGTCGTCGTGCGCGGGGCCCACGCCATCGCCACGTCGGCGACGATGGCCGACTGGCTCTTCGTCTCCTACATCACGCCGCTGGTCCCGGGCGACGAGGACTACGCGATCTCCCTCGTCATGCCGATGAACGCGGAAGGGCTCCGTCTCTATCCGCGGCGCCCGTACGCGTCGATGTCGACGAGCGTCTTCGACTATCCGCTCTCGTCCCGGTTCGACGAGGTCGACACGACCGTCGTCTTCAACGACGTGTTCGTGCCCTGGGAGCAGGTCTTCATCTACCGGAACGTGGACCTGGTCAATGCCCAGTTCCACGATTCGCCCTCGCACACGACTGCGAACTTCCAGGCCCTCGTGCGGTTCGGGGTCAAGCTCGAGTTCATGGCCGGCCTCGCGCTGCGGCTCGCCGAGGTTCAGACGGCGCAAGGCGACCCGGGAGTCCAGGCGACGCTCGGCGGTGACATCGCGTCGCTCTGCGCGGCGTTCGACGCGCTGGTGAAGGCCGCCGAGCGCTTTCCCCTGATCAGCGGCGGCGTGGCGCGGCCGCACCCGCAGTACATCTACGCTGGCATGGGGCTCCAGCGGAGGCTCATCGTGGACATGATGCGCACGCTTCGCGAGCTGGCCGGCGGTGCTTTCCAGACCGTGCCGTCCTCGGAGGCCGCGTTCACCAGCGCGGATACCCGCGCCGACACGGAACGCTACTACCAGTCGGCCGCTGCGGGCGCGCGTGAGCGCATCAAGCTCGTGAAACTCATCTGGGATTTCGTCGGCACCGAGTTCGCTGGCCGCCAGCTCCAGTACGAGATGTTCTATTCGGCGTCGCAGCCCGTCGTGAACCGGCGAATGTTCAAGTCCTACGACTGGGACGCCGCCAAAAATCTGGTCGACCGGTGCCTCGGCGAGTACTAGCGTTGCGTCCGAGTCATCGCGACGAGCGTGGCGCGGCAGGCCGACGGGCGCGGCAGGGAGGCGCGGTCGGGCGCGAGAGGACCACGCGGCGCGCGTGCGCTGCTCCGCGGTGGCTGGGCTCCATCCGGGCGCGCGGCGCCCGCCGTCGCGTGTCGGGAACGGGTCCCTTCGCCCCCGACCGCGCCTCCCTGCCGCGCCCGTCGGCCTGCCGCGGGAACGCTGACGTGGGTTCGGCGGACTAGTGCCGACGCTCGGTCTCGTCAACATCGGAGCTTTGGCGACAGGAGTGCTCGCGGCGCCGCGGGCCGAGGCGGAGGCGATTCTCGTCGAGAATGGACGGATCGCCGCCATCGGCGCCGCGTCCCGGACCGGGGCCGGGAGCGCCGACGTCGTCGTCGACTGCCTGGGGACGACGGTCATCCCCGGCCTCATCGACTCGCACTGCCACGTGGTGCTCGGCGACTACACTCCGCGCCAGAAGACCGTGGACTTTCTCGACTCCTACGTGCACGGCGGCATCACGTCCGTGGTCTCGGCGGGCGAGGGCGTGCACGCGCCGGGCCGGCCGCACGATCCGGTGGCCGCCAAGGCGCTGGCCATCGCCGCCGCGAAGTGTTTCGAGCACTTCCACCCGAACGGCATGAAGGTCAACGCGGGCTCGGTGGTGCTCGAGCCCGGGCTCACCGACGAGGACTTCGCCGAGATGGCGAAGCACGGGGTCCGCCACGCCAAGTACGGCTTCGGCGGCTACGCGCAGCCGAGGGACGGCGAGCCGGAGGTGCGCCGCGCCCAGAAGCACGGCCTGTGCGTCATGTCCCACAGCGGCGGCACGTCCATCCCGGGCTCGAGCCCGATCAGCCACGACGTCCTCCTGCACCTGCGGCCCGATGTCTGCGGCCACGTGAACGGCGGCACGACGTCGCTCGACGAGGTAGGGATCGATCAGATCATTCGCGAGACGGAGATGGCGCTGCAGGTCGTCCAGGCCGGGAACCTCCGCTCGGCCCTCTACATCGTGAAGCGGGCTCGCGAGGCCGGCGCGCTGGCGCGTGTGTGCGTCGCCAGCGATACGCCGACCGGCACGGGCGTCATGCCCATGGGTGTCATGAAGAGCGTGTGCGAGCTCGCGTCGCTCGGCGATCTCCCGCCCGAGGTCGTGATCGCCCTCGCGACGGGAAACAACAGGCGCGCGTTCCGTCTCGCGGCGGGCACGGGGACGATCGCGGTGGGCGCGCCGGCCGATCTGGTCGTCTGCGACGCGCCGTCAGCGTCGCTCGCCAGCGATGCGCTGGCGGCGATCGCCCGGGGGGACATTCCCGGGATCTCCGGCGTGATCATCGACGGGCAGGTGCGAGTGGGCCGGAGCCGCAACACACCCCTCGCCAAGCGCCTCGCGACCTTCACGGGCGTCTCGGTCGCGGGCGCCTGGCACTGAGGATAGTTCCGGGCGCTTCCCCTTCCCAGTCCCCCCTCGCCGCGCTACATTTGACGCCTCGGATCGGGTGGCGCGCCACATTTCGAGGAGTCTCACGGATGCCGCGAACATACGACTACGACCTCGTGTGCATCGGCAGCGGGCCCGCCGGCCAGCGGGCGGCCGTGCAGTCCGCGAAGCTTGGAAAGTGCGTCGCGGTGGTCGAGAAGCAACAGTGCCTCGGCGGGGTCTGTCTCGGCACCGGTACGATCCCGAGCAAAACGCTCCGAGAAGCGGTGCTCTTTTTCACCCGTACCGCCGGCCGGTACGACCGGGCTCGCTCGGCGCCGCCCGACGCTCGCCCGACCGCGGAGCAGCTCCTCGCCAAAGTCGACGAGGTCCTCGGGCGTGAGCAGAACGTCATCGAGGATCAGCTCCGGCGCAACGACGTGACCATCGTGCGGGGCGAGGCCTCCTTCTCCGATGCGCACACCCTCGTGGTGCGCGAAGGGGACGGATGGCGGCGGATCTCGGCCGAGAAGATCGTGATCGCCGTGGGCACGCAGCCGGCGCCGCCACCCGGGGTCGCCGCGGACGGAGAGGTGGTCATCACCGGCGACGATGTGGTCAAGCTCAAGCAAATCCCCAGAGCGATGGCCGTCGTGGGCGGCAGCGTCATCGGCATCGAGTACGCGTCGATGTTCTCGGCGCTGGGTGTCCCGGTCACGCTCATCGAGAAGCGCCAGCGGCCGCTCGAGTTCCTGGACCGCGAGATCGTGGAGGAGCTGCTCCACCAGATGCGGCATCGGAACGTGACGTTTCGCCTGGGAGAGACCGTCGAGTCCATCGAGATGTCCGACGGCCCTCCACGGCGGGCGGTCATCCGCCTCGAGTCCGGAAAGCGCCTGGTGTCCGACGTGGTTCTCTTCTCGGCCGGGCGCATTGCGGCCACCGGTCCGCTGAACCTCGCCAGCGCTGGACTGGACGCGGACGAGCGCGGCCGGCTGAAAGTGGACGAGACGTTCCGGACGTGTGTGCCGCACATTTTTGCGGCGGGGGATGTGATCGGTTACCCGAGCCTGGCCGCCACGTCGTCGGAACAGGGGCGGCTGGCCGCCTGCCACGCGTTCGGGATCGAGGCCGGCCCGATGGCGGCACACTTTCCCATCGGCATCTACGCCATCCCGGAGATCTCGATGGTCGGTGCGCCCGAGCACGAATTGACCGAG
>WNFT01001147.1_pt1 | contig 39816 bp, 33 predicted proteins | sample 5400191 | NCBI WGS metagenome assembly WNFT01 (sample SAMN13153359, study PRJNA577476) | soil metagenome | isolation source: 80 cm saprolite under Madrone tree | place: USA:California | collected 2016-06-14 | reverse complement strand
TGGAAGATGTCGGGGTGGTCAATCACTTGGCGGATACCCTTGACAACGCTCTTTCGTCAACTGCGCGAAATGGCCGCGCTTATGGCATGGCCCGACATCCGCAAAGACTTGGAAAACCTCCAATATGAACTGGTGGCCCAGAGCAGCCTGTCGCGCATTCAGCCGTGACATAGTTGGGCCAGGAGCTGGTCGGGGTCAGCCCGGTCTAGCGAGACGGGGGAGCCTGGCAGACCGGGCTGAGCCCTAAGAGTGGCATGATCGACGCGGCAGATTTGGGGGATGCCGCTGGGGTAGAAAGATTCGACCGGATGCACTCCTAGGTCGAGTATGCGGCGAGCAGCCACTTTCGCAATCAACCAAGAGGGGACCTACCCCTCATACTTTCAGTGAATATCACTTCGTGGCGATGGAACTTGCTCCCCTCGAATGGTTTGACTCCTGGACAGGTCCGGGAGAAACCGATGTCAACCCCGTTCCGTGCTCAGATTTACCGAGACGTAGCCCACCTGCTGCGAGAGCAGGCTGCGGCCAGTACGCCCGAGATCCAAAAGGAAATGGAGGCAACAGCGCGCCAATACGATCTGTTGGCAGAGAACGTCGAGATGTCAAACTCCCAGGCCGTGATGGATTCCCGAAAGCTCTATCAACGGGTCGGATTGCAAGCGCAGGAAGCGTCCGACCTGCGATGGCGAAATGACGGAGGCAGGCTCTAAGCCACGCATTGTCAATATCTTCGTCACGGAGGCCGAGGCCTGGAATTGGATCAAAGAACAGGAGTCGGTCAACAAACTTGTCGCGTAAGAGGCAAAGGGCGCGAAGGGCAGACGTTGCCGATCACCTGACGCCTAAAATGCCCCTGCGATCCCATCGGCCTAGCCGCGGTGCGTCCGATCATGGGTTGTGTCAAGATAGCCGCGCCAAATGCCGACCAGATAGATGGGCGCTCTAGCCATGCCCCGTTTCATCGCCATACTCCTCGCGGCGATGGTCATGCTCTTGATCGTCGGGGTCATGTGGTATTCGAATCCATAGATCCCGGTGCGACGCTGCGCTCAGCGTGCTCCAGGAACTCGCCGCTTCACTCGGGATTCGCGCTGGACCCTCGACAGCCACCACCCCTAGCGCAAGTAGCCCAATTCGCTTGTGCGAGTGAGAAAGCCGCGCTGGTATCTATTTGACCGCCAAGGGCACGGGTATTCCAATTTGCCGCGTTGCTAGCCTCGGGTAGTTTAAGGCTTAGCCCTGGCTGGGTAGTGGGCCAGCTTGAAAGTCAGGCGCCGCCTTGGCTCTTCTTTTCGGATTGTTCCATACTCTCGGCCATCAGTTCATACTGGCGTGCTATCGCCTCCATATCATCCTTGCGGATTTCATCATCCTTGCGGATTTCGGGCGTGTTAAAATGCTTTGCTTTCTCTCTTAGCCGCTTGGCCTGCTCTCGGTAGCTTTGGGCGCGGGTTTGGTTTGACACGGCCCCCTCGCAAATGTGGGCGCTAGCAAGTCAAAGCCATAAAACGGAACAGGTCTTGTGATATTTCGTGCTGCGACTAGGGCCAGCAGGCATGCCATATTTCCGTCATGGCGGACCCACACGACAGACCACCAAAGACGACGAGCATCCAGAGATCATGAATTGCTCGCCCGCAATCCTCCGCCCCGATAATTGTCACGACCAAGCCACCGAGCCGCGCCAGACATTTTCCGCCGCCGCCCACATCGACTGCCGCGCCATGCCCAATTACTTTCTACCCGCACTCTGCCCACGATCACACAGCGCGTTGCGGCGAATGTCGGCGCAAGACCACGGTAAGAAAGGCGCCTAAGCTATGGAGTTTCGACCTTTCCACACAAACCAGCGAACGGTTGCGGAATCGAACAGGGAGGACTAGTTTTCCGCCATGTCGAACCGTCTCCAAGACCTGTTGGCCGAGCGTCCCTATCTGATCGCCGATGGCGCCATGGGCACCAACCTCTTTGCCATGGGGTTGATGTCGGGCGACGCGCCGGAGCTGTGGAATTTCGACCACCCCGAGCGCGTCGAGGCGCTGCATCAGGGCTGGGTCGATGCCGGTTCCGACATTATCCTGACCAATAGTTTCGGCGGCACTTCTTACCGGTTGAAGCTGCACAAACAGCAGGATCGGGTGCTCGAGATCAATCGCGAGGCCGCGCGCATCGCGCGCCGCGTCGCCGATCGCGCCGGGCGGCCAGTGATCGTCGCGGGCTCGATCGGCCCCTCGGGCGAGTTGTTCGAGCCGCTGGGGGCGCTCACTGTCGACGAGGCGACGCGCGAATTCGCCAAGCAGGCCCAGGCGCTAGCCGAGGGCGGGGCCGAAGTTCTGTGGATCGAGACCATGTCGGCCAAGGAAGAAGTCGCCGCCGCCGTGGCGGGCGCCGCGACCACCGGGCTCCCCTTCGTCACCACCATGAGTTTCGACACCAACGGGCGCACCATGATGGGCCTCTCGCCGGCCGAGTTCGCCAGCCTCGCCCATGAGCTTTCGCCCCAGCCGCTCGGCTACGGCGCCAATTGCGGCACGGGTGCGGCCGAGCTGGTGGCAGCCTTGGTCAATATCGGCAGCGCGGCGCGGCCCGACGATGTCATCGTCGCCAAGGGCAATTGCGGCGTCCCCTATTTCGTCGAAAGCCAGATCCGTTACGACGGCACGCCGGAATTGATGGCCGATTACGCGCGCATGGCCCGCGATGCCGGGGCGCGAATTATCGGCGGCTGCTGCGGCACCACGGCGGCCCACATCGTGGCCATGCGTGAAGCGCTGGCCGATCACCTGCCGGGCAGCAAGCCCAGCTTGATGGAGATCACCGCGCGGCTGGGCAAGCTCACCGCTGGAACCGAAGCCGGCGGCCTCACCGCCGACCCCTCCGCCGGCAACCGCCGCGCCGGCCGCCGGCGCCGCGACGCCGACGCGGCGTTTTAGAAGCAGCGCCTTCGACGTTCTGTCATGGCCGCGCTTAGCGCGGCATCAATGTCTTTCCAGCACAAGAAGACGTCGTAGATACCCGAGCCTCGGCCTTCGGCCGATCTCGGGCATGACAATGAGGAAAGCTAGCGCGCCAACTCCAGCGCCGTTTCCAGATCGGCGATGCTCTCCAGCACCAGATCGGCGTGAAGAACCAGCGTCTCGCGGGGGCTGACACCGGTGAGGACGCCGATTGCCAAGCCGGCGCCGGCAGCCCGCGCCATGTCGAGATCGTGGGGCGAATCGCCAACGACGGCGATCGATTTAGCCGGCAGGCCGGCAGTGCGGCAGAAGGCGTCCACCATCCCTGGCCCAGGCTTGTGGCCGAAGCCGGAATCATAGCCGCAGACGAAATCCATCAAGCGGCGCACGCCGAAGGAGTTCAACTGGGCCTCCGCGGCCGCTGAACTGTCCATGGTGGCGAGTCCCAGGCGCAGGCCGTGGCTGCGCAGACGACCGAACAAATTGACCAGATCGGTCACTGGCCGTGCATTGGCGATGGCATGTTCGCGAAAGAACTTGTCGAGCTTGGCGGTGAGCGCACCATGGTCGGCGTGGCCGGCTGTCTGGGCCCAAAGCAGGCCGATCTGTGCGTTGGTACCCGCCGCCAGGGGCGAATCCGGCCGGAAGCGCTTGGTCACCGGGTCGCGCCCGCCCAACGCCAGGAGCCTCTCGGCCAAAGCCACATCGCCGCGCGCCGTGTCATGAGCGGCCTGTTCATAGGCCGTCGACCAGGTCGCGAAGAAATCGATGAGCGTGCCGTCCTTGTCGAACAGCACGCCGCGGATCGCCGGCGCTGCCATGTTCCCTTCCGCGTTCAGGCGTCGGGGGAGATGGGTGCCTCGGGGTCCGATTGGCCGAGATCGGTCTGCTTCAGCATGCCGCGATAGAGTTCATGCTCGCCCACCACACCCAGCAATTCGCCATCGGGGCCCAACAGGATCAGGGGCCGCTTGGTGATTTGGCGGACCAGGACCGCGCCGCGCATGGGGGTGCGCTGGTTGCCGGTCACCATGGCATAGTCGCCGATCTTGGCGAGGTCCAGGTCGGTGGCATAGTCGATGAAGCGGCCGGGCTGTCCGGCGATCACGAGGTCCGTCGGCCGACCCGCCGCGTCGATCTTCACGCGGCAGCGGCCGGCGCGATCCAACTCGACAATCAGGGGATTGGTCGGGTCGCGCTTCAGATCCGTCACCGGGCGCATCAAGGTGCCCCCCTTCAGCACCGTCAGCGGATTCATCGAGGCAACGAAGCGGCGCACGTAATCGTTCACCGGCCGCATGACGATGTCCTCGGGCGGGCCGAACTGGACGATGCGTCCGCCCTCCATGATGCCGATACGGTTGCCGATCTTGAGCGCCTCGTCCAGATCGTGGCTGACGAAGACGATGGTCTTCTTAAGCGCGCGCTGCAGTTCGATCAACTCGTCCTGAAGATGTTCGCGGATGAGGGGGTCGAGCGCGCTGAAGGGTTCGTCCATCAGCAGAATCTGGGCGTCGGTGGCAAAGGCGCGGGCAAGGCCGACCCGCTGCTGCATGCCGCCCGAGAGTTCATGGGCGAATTTGTCGGCGAACTTGTCAAGCCGCACCAGTTTCAGCTTCTCATCCACGATCCGGTCCCGCTCCGCCTTCGCCACGCCGCGCACTTCCAGGCCGAAGGCGACGTTGTCGCGCACGGTCAGCCAGGGCATCAGAGCGAATTGCTGGAACACCATGGATATCCGGTTGCGGCGTAGCTCGCGCAAGACTTCGCCACTGCAGGATGCAACGTCGACCTCATCGCCGCCGGCCCGGACCATGACTTTACCGCGGGTGACGGTGTTGAGGCCGTTGATGCAACGCAGCAGCGAGGATTTGCCCGAGCCCGAGAGCCCCATCAGCACCAGGATCTCGCCCTCGTTGACGAAGAGCGAGGCGTCGTGGACGGCGACCAGATTGTCCGTCTTCTCCAGGATCGTATCGCGCCCTTCGCCCATATCGAGCATGGCGAGCGCCGCCGCGGCATTGCGGCCGAAGATCACGTCGACATGCTCGAACCGCACGGCGTTGCGTGCAGCACCTGCCGGGTCGGCGGCGCTCGCCGGATCGGCACTGGTCTTGATCATGGGTTCAACCCTTCGCAGGCTTGGCAGCGACCCGCTGCCGGGCGCGTTGTTTGAGGACGCGATCGAGGCCGATGGCCACGATAACGATGGCGATGCCGGCTTCGACACCCAGCGAAACATTGCTCTGGGCGAGCGCGCGCACGGTCGGCGTGCCAAGCCCCCCGGCGCCCACCAAGGCGGCAATCACCACCATGGAGAGCGACAGCATGATGCATTGGGTGACGCCTGCCATGATGGTGGGCAATGCCGCCGGCAGCTTCACCTTCACCAGCAACTGCCAGCGCGTGCAGCCGAAAGCCTCGCCCGCTTCGACCAGCGGCTTCTGCACCTGGCTGATGCCGAGATAGGTCAATCGGATCGGCGCCGGAATGGCGAAGATGACTGTGGCGATAAGGCCCGGCACGATGCCAAGGCCGAACAGCACCAAGGTGGGCACCAGATAGACGAAGGTGGGAATGGTCTGCATCATGTCCAGGATCGGAGCCAGGGTCTGGTAGATCCAGGCGCGGCGGGCGGCGAGAATGCCCACGGGAATGCCGATCACAAGAGAGACGAAGCTGGCGGCGGTGACCAGAACCAGCGTCTCGATCATCTCGTTCCACAGGTCGAGATTCAGGATCAGCAGCAAGCCGGCAAAGATGAACAACCCCACCTTCCAGCTGCGCTGCAACCAAAATGCCAGCAGCGCGGCAACGACGCAGAAGACCAGCGGATTGACCCGATCTTCGAGGATGCCGACCAGCCCCTCGATGGGGATGCGCAAGCCGTTGGAGAGCCCGTCGAAGAACGAAGGGAAGTTGGTGGTCAGCCAATCGACGAAAACCCGCGCCCAATCGCCGATGGGAAGCTTGTGGTCGGTAATCAGATGCTGCAACCAGTCCATGGCCTAGGCCCCCTTGGCCGAGCTTGACATGAGAGAGCCCAAAAACAATGACGGCCCCCGCTTGAGGAATCAAGCGGGGGCCAACATTGGTCGTCTGCTGGTTCGCTGGCCTCCCCTTCGACAAGCTCGAGATGAGGCCGATTTCCTCAACCCTCATGCCGAACCCGTCGAAGCATGAGAGTCATGGCGCGCCGGTCAGCTGCCGGTGATGCCCAGCGATTTCTTGACCGCCGCAGCACCGTCCTGACCGTCGAAGGTCGTCACGCCGGCGAGCCAGCTGTCGAGCACGGCCGGATTGGCCTTCAGCCAAGCCGTCGCGGCCCGGTCGCCGTCCTTATCCTTGTTCGTGCTGATCCCGTCCATGATTTCGGACTCCATGGGGATCGTGAACTTGAGGTTGGACAGCAGCTTGCCGAGATTGGGGCATTCCGTGCTGTAGCCCACACGGGTCAGCGGATGGATCTGCGAAGCGCCGAATCCCATCGAATCCCAGCCCGTCAGATAGGTGATCGGCATCTTGGCCATCACCGGATGCGGCGCCCAGCCGAGGAAGACGATCCATTCCTTCTTGGCCATGGCCTTTTGGGCCTGGGCCAGCATGCCCTGCTCCGAAGATTCGATCAGCTTGTAGCCCTTCATGTTGTTCTTCGGATCGTCGATTGCCTTCTGGACGATCTTGTTGCCGTCGTTGCCCGGCTCGATGCCGTAGAACTTGCCCTGGAACTTCGCCGTATTGGGCCCCAAGTCCTTGATGTCCTTGACACCGGCATCGGCGACGTAGTTCGGGACCACCGGCCCATAAGGCGCGTCGGTCAGATCGGGCGGCAGTTCCTCGATGGTATGGGCGTCGCGATAGGGCTTGGTGCCCTCCTCGTTGGATGGCAGCCAATTGTCAAGGAAAAGGTCGAGCTTCTTGCCCTTGAGGCCTGCCAGGATGACCGGCAGGTCGAGCACGTCGATCTTTGTCTTATAGCCGAGCGCCGTGACGACCACGTTGAACAGGCCGTTCTGGGCGGTGTTGTCGGTCCAACCAACATCGGCCATGTGGATCTTCTGGCAGCTCGCCGGCTCCGCTGCCTGGGCCGTCCCAAAGACCAACGCCAGGGCCAGAGGGGAAAGCGCTAATGTTTTACGAAAGCCCATTGATCATGCCTCCATTTGCGACAGGCGCGGGGAACGGCCCGTCCGCTGTCGTTATTCAAATCGCGACCCGGCCATCTGCCAAGTCACTTCCCTGTGCGGTTCCGGCAAAGATTACCCGGTCGGCCATCGACAGTCCAACATAAACAAAGGTTTAGACGCCAACCCTCCCGCTTGGAACCGACCTGCTGACGCCATTTCGCGACACCCTATCATTGTGTCCCAAGGCGCTGCGAATGAAAGAATGGGAAAACCCGGAACGCCGATGGGGCAAAGGATCAGACCGAGCATGCCCAAACCCGATCTCCTACGCCGTATCGAGATCTATAACAGAGGGCGCGAGCCGGAGCGGCTGGCCATCAAATATGCGCGCATGCGCTCGAGCGCCTTCGTCTTCCTGCGCGGCACGGCCCATCTGTTCTACGAGGATTGGCCGCGGCGGAGCCCCTTGAACGATGCGCCCAAGGCCTGGATCTGCGGCGATCTTCATCTGGAGAATTTCGGCGGCTATACCGCGGCCGACGGCCGACCCCATTTCGATATCTCGGATTTCGACGAAGCCGCGCGGGCACCCGTGACCTGGGAGTTGGCCCGCCTCTGCGTCAGCCTGCTGCTGGCGGCGTCATCCATCGGCATGAAGAAGCTTGAGAGCAATGACCTGGTCGGCTGCTGCCTCGATGGCTATGCGGCGGCGCTGTCGGAACGGGCGCCGGCCCCTATCGACGCTAAGACATCCCAATCGGATCTGCGGCGATTTCTACGCCAGTTATCCTCAAACGACCAGGCCGCCTTCCTGCAGGCTCGCACGACCGGCAAAGGTGCCGCGCGCCGCCTGCGCATTCTGAAGGACAAGACCCTGCCGGCCCAGTCCGTCCAAACGAAACGCCTGAAGCGCTGGTGGAAAAGCTATCGCGAGCATTTGGACATCAGACATTTCGGCAGGCTCCTCGACGTTGCACGCCGCATCACCGGCACGGGAAGCCTGGGCGTGCGTCGCTATGCCCTGCTCGTCGCCACCGACAAGGATGCGCGCCTTCTGGAACTGAAGGAGTCTGTTCCCGCCGCCATGATCCGGCTGCATCGCGCACCGGCGAATCCCTGGCTTAGCGAAGCCGCGCGCGTCACCGCCGCGCAGCGCCGCGCCCAGGCCGCCCCGCCCCGGCTGCTGACCGGCGTGGAAATCGGCAAGCGCAGCTTCATCCTGCGCGAACTGCATCCCGGCGACGACAAGCTGACCGTCGCCAAGGGCAAGGCCCAGCGCGAGCGCCTGGCGCGGCTTGCCCCCTGGCTCGGCCGCGTCACCGCATCCTGCCATCGCCGCACGGCGGGGTGGAAAGGTGCTGCCTCGGCAGCGGAACTCGCAGCCTTTGCCAAAAGCAAAGCTTGGCGAAAGCAGGTTGCGACATACGCGCGCGACTACAAAAAAGTTGTCGAGCGGGACTGGGCGTTGTTCAGGGAGGCGACCCCAAAATGACTACAATGCGGATAGGAGCTTCGCCGGCCGCAGATATCGCAGCTATTGCTCAGAATTAGTCCTTCGCGCCCGATGCGTGAAATACCTCGCGAGAAGATACGTGATGATCGCCGAGATCCCCGCTGAAACTGGGACCAGAATCAGAGGACCCAAAGGGCCTGGCGGAAACCTGTCCTTGAGTGAAAAGATTACGATCGGAGCAACGGCGCAGAAGCAAGCCAGCCATACTATCAAGCAACCCATCACGTAATATTTATGAACCTTTATCGCTTCGTACTTTTTCCTAACTCTTGCCTGCTCGCGTAATATCTCCTCGCGGTTCAATTCTGACTCCATCTGACAGAGATTGTCGCTAGAGATTGTCGCTACAGTTTACCTCTGGGACGCCTCGTAGTTCGGCGCGATATAGACCTTGGCCTCGGACCGGGGCAGCGGTGGATTGCCCAGGATCACATCGGCGAGCTTCTCCGCCATCATGATCGTCGGTGCGTTCAGGTTGCCGCTGACCACATTGGGCATGATGGAGGCATCGACGACGCGAAGCCCCTCCATGCCATGCACCCGCGCACTCGCATCGACGACGGCCATGGGATCGCTGGGCAGGCCCATCTTGCAGGTGCAGGAAGGATGATAGGCGCTCTCCCCCATCTTGCGGATATGGGCGTCGATTTCGGCATCGGACTTCACATCGGGCCCCGGCGCCAGCTCGGCCCCGCGATAGGGATCGAAGGCCTTCTGGGCGAAAATCTCTCGTGTAAGGCGGATGCCCGCGCGCATCTCCTGCCGGTCGCCCTCGGTCTGCATGTAGTTGAACAGGATCTCGGGATGCTGGCGCGGGTCCTTCGACTTCAGCTTCACATGGCCGCGGCTGGTCGGGCGCATGGGCCCGACATGGGCCTGATAGCCGTGCCCCGCCTGGGTCTGGCTGCCATCGTAGGAGGCGGCGATGGGCAGGAAGTGATACTGCAGATCGGGGTGCTCAACGCCGGGCTTGCTGCGGATGAACCCGCCGGCCTCGAATTGGTTGCTCGCCCCCGGCCCGGTACCGAAGAAGGTCCATTGCATGCCCACCAGAAGCTGGCGCAGCGGATTCTTCATTACCGGATAGAGCGTGATGGGTTGCAGGCAGGCATGCTGGACATAGGTTTCGATATGGTCCTGCAGGTTTTGGCCGACGCCGGGCAGATCGCGGATTACATCGACCCCATGCTGGCGTAGATGATCGGCCGGGCCGACGCCCGAGAGCATGAGAAGCTGGGGCGAATTGATCGAACCGCCGCTGAGGATCACCTCGCGGGAGGCCCGCGCCCGATACACCTGGCCGCCATGGGCGTATTCGACGCCGATCGCACGCTTGCCCTCGAACAGAACCCGCAAGGTCAACGCGCGCGTGAGCACATCCACATTGCCGCGCCTCATCGCCGGGCGCAGATAGGCCTTGGCCGTGCTCCAGCGCCGGCCGCGGTATGTCGTCATGTCCATCGGCCCCAAGCCTTCCTGCTGGTAGCCGTTGAGATCGGCGGTCACAGGATATCCTGCCTGGCGGCCGGCCTCCACCCAGGCCTTGAACAAGGGTTGGGGTGTATGGCCGCGGCTGACGTGCAACGGACCGTCGCCCCCGTGGTAATCGTCGGCTCCTAGATCGCGGCTCTCGGCGCGGCGGAAATAGGGCAGAATTTCGGAATAGGACCAGCCCGAGAGACCCATCTGGGCCCAGCTGTCGTAGTCCCGCGCGTGGCCGCGGATGTAACACATGCCGTTGATGGAAGAGGATCCGCCGATCACCCTGCCGCGCGGGCAATACATGCGCCGGCCGTTCATGAAGGGATCGGGCTCCGTATGATAGGCCCAGTTCAGCTTGTCGTCGGCCAGCGGATAGGCGAAGGCCGCCGGCATATGGATCTTCCAATTGAAGAAATAATCCTGCCCGCCGGCCTCCAGGACCAGGATCTTTTGGTCCGGCTTCGCGCCCAGACGATTGGCCAGAACGCAGCCTGCCGAGCCTGCGCCGACGATGATGTAGTCGTAAGTCTTCGTGTCAGCCATACGGCCTACCTTAAAATCCGATCCACCAACCTACCCTCTCGCTTGCTCGGGCGAGAGGATATTTAGGATGCTAATCCCCGATCCACAAACCCGCCGCCGGCCTATGCCTTCACCGGCTTCGCCCGGGGATCGAGGGTGCCGGCTACCGTGCCCTCGCCGCGCGGCGCGAATTTCGCCTGCTCGGCCGGCGGCAAGGCCATCCGCCGGCCCATGCGATATCGGGTGAAGACAGCAAGGGCGCCGGACACGCCGGCGAGATAGAGAAGCAACGACCAATCGCCCTCCCTCGACATCAGAAGGGAGGCCAGCAACGGCCCGGCCGTGGCCCCGATGGCCCAGGAGAGCAGCATGCCTGCGGATGCGGCCACCATCTGCTCGCGCTCCACATAGTCGAAGGCATGGGCGACGGCGAGCGGATAGATCGTGGCCGCGGCACCGCCGAAGAGCCCGGTCAGAACCAATAGCCAGGTCGTCGCATGGGCCGTGCGCGACAGGGCGAATTCCAGGAGGCAGGTGGTGGCTATGATGATCAGCACCCAAAGCAGCACGGTGCGGCGATCGTATCTATCGGAGAGCAGGCCGATGGGCCATTGCATCGAGAGCCCGCCCAGGAGCGTGATGCCCATGAAAACCGAAATGGCGAAAATCGACATGCCGATGCCGGCGCCGAACACCGCGCCCATGCCATAGAAAGCGCCGCTGATGAGGCCGGCGCCCAGCGAGGCCACGACGCCCAAGGGCGAGACGCGATAAAGCCGGGCGATGGAGAGGCGCGAGGTGCGATCGATGTCCGGGCCCGCAACCCTGGTCAGCACCACCGGCACAAGCGAGACGCAGAGCAGCATGGCGCCGAGGCAGAACAGCTCGAGGCCCTTCACGCTCCACACATTGACCAGAAGCTGGCCCAGCATGGAGGCCAGATAGTTGGTGACCATGTAGAGCGACAGGATCTGGCCGCGCGTCTTCTTGCTCGAGCGCAGGTTGAGCCAGCTCTCGATGGTGAAGAAGAGGCCGGCCATGAGGAAACCGACGATGATCCGAAGGGCGGCCCAGGCGATAGGATCGAACCACAAGGGGAAGATCAGCGTCGTCGCCGCCACACCGGCCGCAAACGCGGCAAAGGCACGGATATGACCGACCCTGGCGATGACCCCTTGGCCCCAGAGGCAACCGCAGACCAGGCCCCCGTAGTAGGCGGACATGACCAGGCCCGAAAATTCAGTGGGCACATGTTCCAGGCTCATGCGCACCGGCAGCACGATGCCCACCAGGCCGTTGCCAAGGATTAGGATGCCGGCGCCGAGCAGCAGGGAAGCGACGGTCTTGAGGGCCTGGAACATGGGGCGATCGGTCTCGGCTGGGTCTGGCGCCTCACATGCCCGGCGCGGCCCAATTCTGCGCGCGCGCCGACGACGCGACTAGCTTGGCGGCGACATGCCTGCAACCCATTGGACGTGACGGGATCATCCAAAGGGCGGTCGAGACTGTTCGAGCACGAGGGCTCCTTGACGGAAGGTTTTCGAGAATACCTACTGCCCGAGCCCGCTGTGCGGAAGGTTGATGGTATTGGCTCATGAGGAGTACCGCGTCATTCGACTGCATAATCGTCGGCGCCGGATCGGCGGGATGCGCGCTTGCCGGGCGGCTCTCCGAAGACACCTCATGCCCGCGTGAGCCGGGGAGCCCGCCTGGAGTTTCGCCCCCATGTGCCGGGCCCTCGCCTTCTACAGCGTACCCGCCAGCGTCCCAGCGCTCTCGCCGCCATCCAGCGTGAACACCTGGCCGGTTCCATAGGCCGCGTCATCCGAGGCAAGATAGGCAAAGAGCCCGGCCAATTCTTCCGGCCGGGCGTGACGGCCCATGGGGATCATGTCGTTCACCCGCTTCAGCATCTCCGGGCTGTATTCGGCCTCCTGCATGGGGGTCATGGTGTAACCGGGATTGACCGCATTGACCCGCACCTTGGGTGCGAGTTCGAGGGCCATGGTCCGCATCATGGCGATGATCGCGCCCTTGCTGGCGTTGTAGTCGGCGTAATGGCGATAGCCGATGACGCCGCTGGTAGAAGCGGTGAACAAAATGGTCCCGCCCTTCCCCGCCATCATATGGCGTGCCGCCAGCTGGCTGACGTAGAACGAGCCGAAGAGATTGACGCGCAGGATGCGGTCGAATTCCGCACGCGGGATATCGACGAAATCGTGACGAATGGAGACCCCCGCGTTGCAGATAAGCACGTCGAGGCCGCCCAGGCTTGCGAGCGAGCGCGCAAAGGCCGGATCGACCGCGTCGGCATCCGCCACGTCGACACGGTCCACGCTGGCAAGCGCGGGCAAATTGGCGGCGATGGCCGCGGCGTTCTTCTGGCTCCGGCACCAGACGGAAACCTTGGCGCCATCGGCCAGGAACCGCTGGGCGATGGCCGCACCGATACCGGTGGAGCCGCCGGTCACGATCACACGCTTGTTGGTCAGATCGGTCATATTGCCTGCACCCGGTTGCTGTCCTGTTGACGCGAAAATGCCCCACGCCATGTCAAATGACGAAGCCTCGAGGCAAAGGCTCGAATGAGTTCAACACCTGCGGGCCACCGCGGGTCTCCAAGGTGACAACGATTCCGGGCTGCTCGCGCTCCGCCACGGAAAGTTCGAGCCCCAGGGTTTGAAAGAGACCGCTGAGCTTCGCCGCCTGTGGCGAGAAGAGCTCGACCTTGCGGAAGGCTCCGCCGCGCGGCGCGCTCGATGCGGGATGGGCGCAGTCGGTCCAATCGATGAAGAAGGGAACCAGCGCGCCGAACCCGTGGTTGCGCAAACCGACGCACTTCCACCCCAGCCAATTTCCGTTCGGCAGACGACGGCCGCCGCCGATCGCATCGCTGACCTCGAAGGAGGATCGCCGCGCCCGGTCGATGATTTCGTCCAGATCGACGCCGCCGACGGCCCAGTGATAGAGGCCCTGGTCTGTCAGGCTCGCCAGTTGGGGATCGAGAGAGACCGATGCCCCCTGGGCGGGGTCGCGTGCCAGGATTTCCACATATGTCTCATCGCCCAGCGATAGCAGGCTGTTCCGGGTTCCATCGCCCGGATGCACGCCACCATAGGCCGGGGCACAATCCATTCGTTCGGCAAAGTACCGCTCGCCGTCTGCCAGATCCGGCGAATACCAAACAAGGTGATCGATTCTCATGCGGGATTCCTAGAACGACTTCCGCGGCGCGACTTGTTGTCGAATTCGAATCGCCCCGTTGCATGTTAACAACATGGCAAGGTTGGGACGCCACCACAATCGCGATTGTGCCGGTAGACATTCACGGGCGCGCACCACAGGTTGGGAGTGCGCCCGTTCGCCCGGTTTTTGTTGCCAGAAAAACCCAAATAACTGGATACTGACCGCCGCGTTTGGCCGTGCGGTCATGGGGCGGTTGATCTATGGCTGGCGGGCACGCCGTCGGTCTGTTACGGGGGAGATTGTGCATGAATGGAGCTTTCCGCCGCGTGGCGCGGCTGGCTCTGTTGATCGCGGGGGTCGCCTTGCCGGCGGCCTGCGGCGATCTGGCCGTGGAATTCGCCCCAGAGAAGCGACCCTCGACGAGCGGGACAGGACTGGCAACGCAGGCCAACGAGCAGTTCCAGCAGGCGCTCCACGCCGGCAAATACGACGATCTCCCGCAGGTTCTCGACCTGCTGACTGCCGCATATCTGGAAAACCCGAACGACACCGCGATCGCGGCACATCTGGGCTTCGCACACATCTGGCGGCTCTCCGAACGTCAGCGGCTGACCAGCATTCCGGCAACCATCACCGACGACATCGTGCTGGCGCGCAAATATTTCGGCGAGGCCGTGCAATTGAATCCGGGCGATCCGAGCCTCCTCGGCTTTTATGGCGTATCGATGATGGCGGAAGGCCGTGTCGACAAGAACGAAAAGCTTTCGACCCGGGGTTATTTCATCGGGCAGAGGGCGATCGACCAATGGCCCGAGTTCAATTACTTCACCGTGGGTTATGTGCTGAGCGCCGATCCCTACGACAGCCAGATGTTCCGCGACTCCCTGGAATGGCAGTGGCGGACGCTGGATCTTTGCTATGGCGAAGCGATCGACCGCGGTTCTCCCAGCATCGCCAAATACCTCGCGCTGGAGGCCAAGGAGAGCGATCCGCACCGCAAGCGCGCCTGTTGGAATTCGGCAATCGCGCCCCACAATCTCGAGGGGTTCTTCCTCAATATGGGCGACATGCTGGTCAAGAGCGGCGATTGGCAGACGGGCTTGAAAATCTACGAAAACGCCAAGCTCGCTGTTGATTATTCAAACTGGCCCTATCGCGGTGTGCTGGAAGAGCGCATGGCCACGGCCGAGGCTAATGTCGAGTTATTCAGAAGGCAGTACAAGAATTCCGCGGTCATCACCGAACGCACTATGATGTTCAATTCGAAATTCAGCTGCATGGTTTGCCACCAGAATTGACGGCGAACAGCAATTGCGCACGGCCGGGTCTTAGCCTTCGTTGCGAAACCTGAGCGCCGCGACAATGCCGAGCAGGATGAAAATCACCAGCACGACGACTTGTGTCACTAGAAACGGCGGCTCGGACTGCGTCGGCGCCAAGGCATTCAAGCCCGGCACCTTCATGAAGGCCTGCACGATCAGGACGAAGACGTTGAGATAGAGGGCAACGACGGCGCCGAGCACGTAGATCCAGCGCCAGGCACCGGCGAGCCGGTGGCCGTAGCGCGCGAAGATCGCCAAGGTCAGCGCCACCAGCGTTATGATTCCGACAATATGGGAGGGCAAGAGCTGGACGAAGGGGAAGCCGAATCCGGTCAGGCAGGTTGCCACGGTGGTCACCAGAAACAGCACGGTCCAGCCATTGAGCCGGTTTGCCGCCACCAACCCAAGCAGAACGACCAGTCCGGAGACGATCCCCACCAGGCTTATGACGACGTGCACGAAGGTATATGTGGTCATGCCGAAGATCATGATCTTCCTCCACATTGAAACGGCGGCGATGCTACGATGCCGTGTTCAATTTGGCCACACCTGCCCGATCATGTGTCGAGCATAGTAATAGCAGGATCGGACTTGCTCCGGCAGCACGACGACCAGTCCAACAATGACCACTGTCTTCGCCCTTCATCCCCAGCTTGCCGCCGACGGTATCGAACTCGCGCGCTGGCCGCTGTCTCTGGTGCTGCTGATGAACGACGGCCGGTTTCCGTGGATGATCCTGGTGCCGCAGCGCAGCGGCCTGCGGGAGATCCATGATCTGCCGGCGGCCGAGCGTGCCGTCCTGGTGGAGGAGATTGCGCGGGCCGGGCGCCTGATGCAATCCGCGTTCCGAGCCGACAAGATCAACACCGCCGCCTTGGGAAATCAGGTGCCGCAGCTTCATGTGCATATCATCGCGCGATTTGCCGGCGACGCGGCCTGGCCCAACCCGGTCTGGTCCCACGGGACCCGGCGGCCGATGACGGCTGTGGAGCGGGCGGAGCGGATTTCGGCACTTCGAGCCGGCCTCGAAAGCTAAGAACACAACGCCGGCGGCGCGCACGTGCGGACTGGGATAAGCTCGCTCCGTCATGGTTCGTCCGCCGCTCGCCTCCCTTCCCCCTCCCTTCGCCGCCTGGTTTGCCACGCGCGGCTGGCAACCCCATGAGCATCAACTGGCGCTCCTCGATCACGATCGGGCGGGTCGCTCGGCCCTGCTGGTGGCGCCCACGGGCGGCGGCAAGACGCTGGCCGGATTCCTGCCGAGCCTGATGGATCTGGCGGAGAGGCCGCGCGAGGGGTTGCACACGCTCTATGTTTCGCCGCTGAAGGCATTGGCCGTCGATATCCACCGTAATCTCATGCAGCCCATCGCCGAGATGAAACTGGCGGTCACGGTGGAGACGCGCACCGGCGACACGCCGGCGGCCAAGCGTCAGCGCCAGCGGCGGCACCCGCCCCAGATGCTGCTGACCACGCCGGAGTCCCTGGCCTTGCTGCTTTCCTATGCCGATGCGCCACGCATCTTCGGCGGGCTCGCGCGCATCGTGGTGGATGAGTTGCACGCACTCGCCGGCAACAAGCGCGGCGATCTGCTGGCCCTGGGCCTCGCCCGATTGCGCCGATTGGCGCCGGCCTGCCGCATGGTCGGGCTGTCGGCGACGGTCGCCGATGAAGCCGTCCTGGCGGATTGGCTGGTCGAGCAGCCGGGCAGTGCCGCGCTGGTGCGCGGCCGTCCCGGTCCACAGCCGGAGGTCGACATCCTGGTGACGCGGGAATATCTGCCCTGGTCCGGTCATATGGCGCTGCATTCCGTGAACGAAGTCTATGCCCGCATTCGCCAAGCCAAGACCACGTTGGTTTTCGTCAATACCCGAGCCCAGGCCGAACTCATCTTCCAGGCGCTCTGGCGCATCAACGACGACAATCTTCCCATCGCGCTGCATCACGGGAGTCTGGCTCCCGAACAGCGGCGCAAGGTGGAAGCAGCCATGGCACGGGGCGGTCTACGAGCCGTCGTCGCCACGTCGTCGCTGGACCTGGGCGTCGATTGGGCCGCGGTCGATCTGGTGGTTCAAGTCGGCGCGCCCAAGGGCGCCAGCCGATTGATCCAGCGCATCGGCCGGGCCAATCATCGCCTGGATGAGCCGAGCCGTGCGCGACGTGATGTATGGCGAGATCGTCACTGCCGCGCCTTATCGCGGACTTCCCAGGGTGGATTTCGACGCGGTGCTGGAATTCGTCGCCACCGGGGGCTACGCGCTAGCCGCTTATGAGCGCTGGCGCCGTCTCAAGCGGGACGATGCGGGACGTTGGCAGCCGGCGGACGCGGGCGTGGCGCGGCGATATCGCATGAACGTGGGCGTCATCGTTCAGCAGCCGATGATCAAGGTGCGCTTTCGCCGCGGCAGGGTGCTGGGCGAGATCGAGGAGAATTTCATCCAGGGCCTGGAGATTGGCGACACTTTCATGTTTGCCGGCGAGATGCTGCGCTTCGAGGGCTTGCGTGAAATGTCGGCAGAGGTGACCCGCGGCAGTGGCGATGCACCCAAGGTGCCCGCCTACATGGGCGGGCGCCTGCCGCTGACCACGCATTTGGCCGATCGGGTGCGCGCCTTGCTGGCCGAGCCGGGGCGCTGGGCGATTCTGCCGCCCGCCGTGATGGAATGGCTGCAGATCCAGCGGCGCAAATCCATCCTGCCGACGCGCGATGGATTGCTGGTGGAGAGCTTTCCCCGCGGCAACAAGGAGTTTCTCGTCGCCTATTGCTTCGAGGGGCGCAATGCGCATCAGACCCTGGGCATGCTGCTGACCCGGCGCATGGAGCGTGCCGGCCTCAGGCCGCTCGGGTTCGTCGCCACGGATTACGTGCTGGCGATCTGGAGCCTGCGTCCGGCCCAGGACATGGCAGGCTTGCTCGACCGCGACCTTCTGGGCGACGATCTGGAAGCCTGGATGGACGAATCGAGCATGCTGAAGCGCAGCTTCCGCAATGTGGCGGTGATCGCCGGATTGATCGAGCGGCGCCACCCGGGCCAGGAGAAGACGGGCCGCCAGGTGACCTTCAATTCCGATCTCATCTACGACGTGCTGCGGCGCCACGACCCCCAGCATATCCTGCTGCGTGCCACGCGGGCCGATGCCGCCGGGGGCTTGACCGACATCCGGCGCCTTGCCGACATGCTGACCCGGGTTGCCGGCAAGATCACGCACAAGCGCCTCGAGAAAGTTTCGCCGCTGGCCGTGCCGGTGCTGCTGGAGATCGGCAAGGAGGCCGTCTATGGCGCTGCTTTGGACGAGCTGCTGGACGAAGCAGCACAAGAGCTGATCGAGGAAGCGATCGCCGATGAGCCGGCGCCGCAGTTGCCGCTGTGACGGAGCCAACGCCGCTCCATCTCAACGGCGCCGAGCTGCTGGCCGATCTCTCCGGCGCGCTCGCTTGGCCGGACCGCCGCCTGCTGGCGGTGGCCGATCTGCATCTGGAGAAAGGCTCGGCCTTCGCCAGCCGCGGCCGGTTGCTGCCACCTTATGACACGACCAACACGCTGGGGCGGCTGGAAGCGGCTATCCAAGGCCACCGACCGGAAACCGTCGTCTGCCTGGGCGACAGCTTCCACGATATCCGGGGCGCCGGGCGGCTGGGCGGGGCCGACGCGGCACGCCTGCGCCGGATGACCAATGCCGTCGACTGGATCTGGGTCGCCGGCAATCACGACCCGGCCCCGCCCGCCGACTTGGGTGGGCGCGCGATGCTCGAATATTGTCTCGGCCCGCTGGTCTTTCGTCATATCGCCGAAAGCGGTCCCGTGGCCGGTGAGGTGTCCGGGCATTTCCACCCCAAGGCGGGATTCAACTGGCGCGGACGGCACGTCGGCGGTCGCTGCTTCATCGGCGATGCGCGGCGCTTGATCCTGCCCGCCTTCGGCGCCTATGCCGGCGGCCTCGACGTGCGCGATCCTGCAATCGCGGGACTGTTCGGGCGGGCCGCGCGCATCCATATCCTAGGTCGCACGAGACTTCACAGCTTCGCCGCCGGACAGATCGCCGCCGTCTGATGCCCGGCCCCGCGATTCTCTGATTCCGGGCATCAACCGGATGAAAACCATCCTGGCCCGTGGTCGATCATGTCGCTGCGCGGGCCCAGGCGATGAGCGCCTACGCCACGATGAAATACGCAAGCTAGGATCAGTTCGCGTGCGGGTCGGTAGGACGCTCAAGGATCGGAAAGACAGGCGGTGAAGCCGGCGGCAATTTCCTTCATCGCCTTGAAATAGAGATCGGGCCCCTCTTTCAAATCGCCACCATAGAGATCGATGCGGGCGGTCTTGACCTTGGCCGCATCCGCGATGGCCCGCAATTGATCGTTATCGGTGGTCGCATCGCCGATCACGCAAGTGGCATGGAGCCGGGCGATCTTGGCCGCCACCTCCTTCAGGCGATCGGGCGATAGCGCGTCGGTATCGACCACGATCGAGCCTACGCCCTGTAGGCCATAGCGAGACTCGAGATACTGGAAATCGTCATGGAGCAGCAGGAACGGCCGGTTGCGCAACGGCGCCATGGTCTGGGTCAGTTCCCGATCCATGGCATCGATGCGCTTGCGCAGCGCGACCGCGTTCATGCGATAGACCTCGGCGTTGGTGAAATCGACATCGGTGAGCGCGCTGGCGATGCGTCCGACCAGCAGCTTCGCATTGTCCGCATCGAGCCAGATATGGCCGTCGGCACCACCCGGTCCGCCCCCGTCCCCCGGTGGGCGTCGGTTCGCCGGCGGCTGGTCCCATTCTCCGCCATGACGAGGGGGAAAGGTCAAAAGCCCGTCGGTATCGGACAGTTCGACGATCCGCGCCCCGACTTCGGGATCGGCGAGCGCGCGCGCCAGCGATGTCTCCAGCGAGGGTCCGACCCAAAAGATCAAATCAACCTGGCGCAGCGCTCTTTCGTCCTGATCGTGGAGGAGGAAGAACTCGGGCGATTCATTGGAAGGCACCAGACTGGTGGAGGTGCCCACGCCATCCATCACCGCAGCGACCAGCGAATTGATCGGCCGGATCGTGGAAACCACGATGGCCGATTTCGCATAGGCTGGCGCCGAGGCTCCCAACAAAAGCCCGCCAAGAATCGACGCCGCCATCCAACGCCCGAAATAGCCCTTTTGTCCCATGATGCCCTGCCGCCCGGCCCCCGTCGCGCCGATCGTTCGTTACACCATTATCGCGTCTTGCGCGACGGGGGAGCGAGCGAGAATCGTAGGAGGGTTCGGCCGTAGAGTTTTCGAATTCTTAAGCACTTAGCGCCTGGCGGCTGATCGTCTGAAGCCAATTCGGGTTAAGGACAATCAGGCGCTACTTCGTTGAGTTAGAGGAAAATTCACCGGTCATTTTGAACAAGACTGATCGGATCGTACTTTAGCACCGCTGCGATGGCGGGTTTGTAATGGGCGAAGTCGGGGGTCTTCAGGCCGGCGACCTTGGCGAGATCGTCCCAGCGCCGCAACCGCAGAGCAGGCCCCATGAAGGGTTCGGCCATGAAGGCTTTTGATTCGTCGGCCGACATCTGGCCGCCTTGAAGCTCCAGACTCTGGACCGAGGCCGGCGACAGATCGGCAAAATAACCGGGCAAGGTGGCGCAGAGGAAGCGCTTGGCGGCAACATGAAGGCGCACGGGCTCGCTGACTTCCTTCGGGAAGTATTGCGAGAGCCAAGCGGAGGCCAGGGATTCATGTTGGCTGTCGATCCCCTGGTCGGCGATGTCTTCGGGGAAATCATGCAGCAGATGGCCGATGTCATGAAGCAGCGCCGCCACGATCATCGGCGCGCCCTGCTCTTCCTGCTCCGCCAATTGGGCGGCCTGCAGGCCGTGTTCGGTCATGGAAACGCCCTCGCCATAACTGGCGCCGCCCTTGCGGGCGTAGAGATCGACGATTTCCTCGACCAGACGGTCGGCGGGCCGGCTCGTCATGCTACCTCTCGCTGCAAGACGCGCCGGCGGCTTTCCACCCCGTCCTTGTCGACATAGCACCCCTGAAGGTGGCGCCGACCGCGATTGGGATCGAAGGATGTACGGCCATGAAGTGCGCGATTGTTCTCCATGATCATCAGATCGCCGGGCGAAAGCCGAATGCGAAGTTCGCCGGACGGCTCGCGCAGGATCGCGGCGAACAGGCGATAAGCCCGATACCAGGGTTGAATCTGATCCTCCGGCAAATCCAGCGGGGCCATGGAGCGGTTGTTGAAATGCACGGCCGTAATCCTGCCCTCGAAATCCGTCGAGATCATGGGCGTGGCGGCACGAAGATCGGTCTTGGCGTCGGCGAAATGGAAGGGCAACGGCAGGCGCGCCAGCAGGGCGAAGTCCGCGGGATGGCGCCGGCGCAATTCTTCCGCGGCCCGGAAACCATCGACCAGCAGCGTCTCGCCGCCGGGGGCGTCCGACTCCAGGCAATGAAGCAGTTGCAGACCGGGGGTGGGATCGCGATAGGGGTTGTCGGTATGAACGCCGAGCGCCGCGGCGGTGAAGGCGAGATTGTTCGGATTGGGCAGCGAGACGACATCGAAGAGCTGGCCATAGTTCGTGACCCGCACATGACCCAGGCGGTCCCCGACGCTCGCCACCTGCCCCTTCGCGACGGGTACTTTATGCAGCAAGGCAAATCCGTAAGCGGCGAGCCCGTCGAGCAGGCGCAATTCCTCTGCCGGCTCGGCCAACACCCGCGGCCAATCGGCCTGCGGCAGATCGTTGGTGATCTCGGCGCCCCAATATCGCCGCGCCATGCGACGCTTGGCGCGCGCCGTCGGCGACAGATCGTGGGCTTCCAACCACTCGGCGGCGTAGCGGCTCTCGTGATCCTCGCCAGCCCAACGGATGACGAGCTCATCGCTCTCCAGTTTAGCCTCGGCGGGACAGGGCGCCGGCAGCAGATCGAGGGCATCGAACAGGCGCTGGCCGTTGCGTGGATCGCGGCATTTGGCGCAGCGGCAATTGTCGCGCAGCCAGATATGGGCAAATCGGCTCTGGTCGCCCGATTGCCAGGCGATGGTGAGCGATTCGCTCCCCGATTCGACACCGCGGATCATGGCATCAGACCTTCATTCTGGCGCTGGTTGGATCGTACATCGGTTTCAGGCTGGCTCTGGCGGCATAGCGCTTCAGCCCCACTTCGATTTCCCATTTGCCGCCGGCAACAAAATCGGCATCGACGCCCGCCTCATGACGAACATAGCCCATGGCGACGGCCCGGCCGAGATGGTGACCGTAGTTGGCAGAGCTGGTGGTTCCCACCAACTTGCCGTCGCGATAGATCGGCTCGTTGTGATAGAGCAGCGGCTCCGGGTCATCGAGGGCGAATTGCAGCAGGCGCTTGGCGAGCGTCTTCGCCTGCTTCTGCTGCAACAAGGCGTCACGGCCGATGAAGGGTAGATTCTTGTCGAAGGCGACCGCGAAACCGAGGCCCGCTTCGATCGGCGTATCCTCATCGGTGATGTCGTGACCCCAATGGCGATAGGCTTTCTCGATGCGAAGACTATCCATGGCATGGATGCCGCAGAGCTTCAGGCCGTAGTCGCCGCCCGCGGCCATCAGAGAATCGAATACGCCGACGGCGAATTCGCTGGGCACATAAAGCTCCCAGCCCAACTCGCCCATGTAGCTGATCCGGGTGGCGCGGACGGGGGCTGGGCCGACGATGATTTCCCGCGACCGGCCGAAGGGAAATCCCTGGTTGGAGAGATCGTCGTCGCTCAGAGATTGCAACAGGGCGCGGCTATGGGGTCCCATGACGCCCAGGACCGCATAGGCGTTGGTCACGTCGTCGATGGTGAGACGCGCACTGTCCGATAGATTGCGCTTCAACCAATGCAGATCGCGAACGGCTGTGGCGGCGGCGGTCACCACCATATAGGCGTCTTCGGCCAGGCGGGTCACGGTCAGATCGGCCTCGATCCCGCCCCGCTCGTTCAGCCATTGGGTATAGATGGCGCGACCGGGCTCCACCGCCATATCGGCGGCCGAGATTCGCTGCAGCTCGCGCTCGGCGTCGGCACCGCGAACCAGGAATTTTGCGAATGTCGATTGATCGAACAATCCGACCTGCTCCCGGGTCGCCCTGACCTCGGCGGCGGCATAGCCAAACCAGTTCTGCCGCCCGAAGCTGTAGTCGTATTTCGGTGCCACGCCCTTGGGCGCGAACCAATTGGCCCGCTCCCAGCCCGCCACTTCCCCGAAACAGGCGCCATTCTCCTTGAGCCGCGCATAGAGCGGCGTCAGGCGAATGCCCCGCGCGGTCTCGAACTGCCGATAGGGCCAATGCATGGCATAAAGCAGGCCAAGTGCCTCCGAGACCCGCTCCCGCAGATAGGTCTTGCGATTCTGGTGGGGCTGCATGCGGCGGATATCCACGTCCCAGAGATCGAAGGGCGGATGGCCGCCCACGATCCATTCGGCCAACGCCATGCCGGCGCCCCCGGCGGACTGGATGCCGATGGAATTGAAGCCGGCAGCGACAAAGAAGTTCTTGAGACTGGGCGCTTCGCCCAGCAGATAGCGCTGGTCGGGCGAGAAGCTTTCGGGCCCGTTGAAGAACTTGCGAATCCCCGTCTCGGCCAGTTTTGGCACCCGATGGATGGCACCTTCCAGGATCGGTTGGAAATGATCGAAATCCTCCGCCAGCTCGTCGAAGCAGAAATCCTCTGGAATGCCCTCCATGCCCCAGGGCTTGGCATGGGGCTCGAAGGCACCGATCAGGAGCTTGCCGGCGTCTTCCTTGTAGTAGGCGCAAGAATCCATATTGCGCATCACCGGCAGATTGGCGGGCACGTCCATGGGCTCCGTCACCACGTAGAAATGCTCGGCGGCATGAAGCGGCACGTCGACCCCAGCCATGAGCCCGATCTCGCGGGCCCACATGCCGCCGCAGTTTACCACCACCTCGGCCTTGACCTCGCGCTCGTCGGTGCGCACGCCCGTGGCGCGACCATCTTTGGTGATGATCCCGGTAACCTTGCAATCCTCGACGATCTTGACTCCGCCCATGCGTGCGCCCTTGGCGAGCGCCATGGTGGTGTCCGCCGGGTTGGTCTGCCCGTCGTGGGGAAAGAAAATCGCCCCCACCACATCCTCGATGTTGAGCAGCGGCCACATCGCTTGCGCCTTCTTGGCAGAGATTTCCTCCGCCTCGACCCCGAAGGCACTGGCCATGGAGGCGCCGCGGCGCAGTTCGTCCCAGCGTTCGGCGTTGGTGGCGATGGAAATGCTGCCGTTCTGCTTCAGCCCCGTTGCCTGGCCAGTCTCCTTTTCCAGGCGGGTGTAGAGGTCGATGCTGTGGCGCGCCAGCTTGGTGAGATTGCCGCTGTAGAGCATAGCCCGAACCAGACCGGCGGCGTGCCAAGTGGTGCCGCAGGTGAGCTTCTTGCGCTCCAGCAGCAGTACATCCTTCTTGCCCAGCTTGGCGAGGTGATAGGCAACGGAACAACCGATGATGCCGCCGCCGATGATGACGATTTCTGCCTGGGTTGGAAGCTTGGTCACCGTGATCGATCTCTCCCGAGCTCTACCTGCGTCTAGGGACGTTCGCCGCGCGTCAACCGCGCCTCGATATCGTCGAGGCAGGGCATGATATCGGCAATGCTGTCGACCACATAGTGGGCGCCGGTCTGGTACATCCGCATATAGGCGCCCTGCCGTGCGCGATCCTGCTCATCCTTAGGCAGCTTTTTCCATTGGGCAAGCGGCAGGCCGACTTCATTGCCGCTGACGGCCAGCCCGATCGTCCACATGCCCCCGTTCAGCCCCTCTTCGACCCCCGGCCGCGTGTCGTCGATCTTGACGCATGCCTCTACCGGAGAGACGGACAGGTTGATCAGGTTTTGCAGGCACATATACGGATAGGGCCGTCCTTCTGGCACATCGGAGGCACAGACGGTTGAATCCGGCTTGTAGCCCTGCTTGGCCGCATCCTTCTGATTGATCGCCATCATCTCCGTATTGTAGCCGGTTGTGGATCCGATCTTGTAGCCGCGCTTGCGCAGCTTGGCGACAATGTCGAGTGTGGCCGGAATGAGCTCCGAATAGTTGGAGAGGCATTTCAGCTGCAACGGCACGAAGGCCTTGAACATGCGATCGACGTCGGCTTCGCCCGGCACCTTGCCATGCTTTTCGGCCCAACGCTTGCTCACGGAATCGAGTTGGGTAATGCGCTGAATATGAATGCGCTTATGGGCGCCCATGGGGGCGCGGGCCTCTTCTATCGTAATCGGCACGCCTTCGCGCTTGAATACATCCATGAAAACCACGGCCGGCGCCATGCAGCCGAAGTCCATGGTCGTGCCGGCCCAATCCAGTAGGACGGCCCGAATCTTGCCGCGATAGCTCCGTTGGTATCTGAACGTCATCTCTAACTCCTTTTTCTAAGCTTGGCCCGGCTTGCTCACGGGCAATGGGATCGGGTCTTGTGATTCTTTGAATTTCAGAGCGGGTATTCTTGGTGGCCGCCTAGGCGTTGGCGGCGCGCTTCTGCGCGGCGCCGCTCAGCACGCCCATTTCGGCCATGACCGCGCGCACAGCCTCGAGCGCGCCATTCATCTCCGCCTCGCCCAGCCTGCCAATGCAGCCGATGCGGAAACTGTCGGCCACCGTAAGCTTGCCGGGGTAGATGACGAAACCGCGCTCGCGCAGCTTGTCGTAGAAAATTTCGAAGACGAACTTCGGATCGGCGGGCATGTGGAAGGTGACGATGATCGGGGCCTGGAGGCGGTCGGGCAGCAGGGTTTCGAAGCCCAGCTTGCGCAAGCCCTCCACCAGGATGCGGCAGTTGTTGCGATAGCGCCCGCCGCGACCGGCAACGCCGCCCTCGGTCTCATGCTCCTGGATCGCCTGGTCGAAGGCGACGATGCAGTGAATGGGCGGGGTGAAGCGCCATTGCCCGGTCTTCTCCAGCACCTGGAACTGGTCGAAGAGATCGAGGGAGAGCGAAGGCGAGTTGCCTTTGCAGGCGTCCAGTGCATCCTTCCTGCAGATGACGAAGCCCAGGCCCGGAACGCCCTCCAGGCATTTGTTGGAGGAAGCGGCGAGTGCGTCGAAGACGACCTCGCGGGCATCGAGCGGCAGGGCACCAAAGGCACTCATGGCATCGATCAGCAGGCGACGGCCGGCCTTGGCGACGACCGCGGCAACTTCCGCCACGGGATTCAACACGCCCGAGGTGGTCTCACATTGGACGATGGCGACATGAGAGATGGCGGGGTCGCTTGCCAGCGCCTTCTCCACCGCTGCCGGCTCGACCGGGCAATCCTCGGCCCATTCCAGGATCGTGTAATCACGTTTGTAGTAGTCGCAGATCCGGGCCATGCGCTTGCCATAGGCGCCGTTGATAAGGATTAGCAGCTTGCCCTTGGCCGGCACGAAGCTTCCCAGCATCCCCTCGACCGCGAAGGTGCCGCTGCCCTGCATGGGCACGCAGACGTGGGTGCCTGTGCCGCCCCCCAGCGCCACAAGCTTGTCGCGGACCCGCCGGTTGATGGCGATGAATTTCGTATCCCGCGAACCCCAGTCATGGAGCATCGCCTGTTTCACCGTGAGTGAGGTGGTGAGCGGGCCGGGGGTGAGCAGCCAGGGATCCTGGGCTGTCCGGTCGGGCGAGGTCATGGCAGTTCCTTTGAACGGGGAGCTGGTGTTGGCTTTCGTGTTGCGCATCTCATCTCAAGGGCTACCATACGTCAAATCACTAGTTTCTATATTTTATATAGGTTTTTCCTATGAACCACAGCCAACTTCGAGCCTTCCATGCGGTGGCCAGCGAGGGCAGTTTCACCAAGGCGGCTGGGGCCTTGCATGTGACCCAACCGACCCTCTCGGGCCAGGTGAAGACTCTCGAGGAAACCTATGGCGTCCGGCTGTTCGATCGCCGGGGCCGGCGCGTCTCCCCCACGGCGCTGGGCCAGGAACTTCTGGTCTTGACCCGCCGCCTCTTCAGCTTGGAGGCCGAGACCGAACACCTGCTCAGCGCCGCCCAGGGCCTGCGCAAGGGCCATCTTCGGGTGGGCGCCGATGCCCCCTATCACGTCACTGCCGCGCTTTCCGCCTTTACCCAGCGCTACCCGGGCATACAGATATCCCTCACCGTCGGAAATTCCGCCGAACTCGCCCACGATCTGCTGGAGCACAAGCTGGACGTAGCCGTACTGGCCAATGTAACCGGCGACTCCCGTTTCTTCGCCAAGCCGTTGCGCCATGACCGGCTGGTGGCCTTCGTTGCCAAGACCCATCCCTGGGCCCGGCGGCGGCGCATCGATCTCGCCGATCTCAGCGAGCAGCGGCTGGTGCTGCGTGAGCAAGGCTCGGCAACACGGCAGATTTTCGAGACCGCCATGGCGCGGCGCGGCCTGCCGCGCGGCGAAGTGCTGGACATGAACAGCCGCGAAGCGGTGCGCGAAACCGTGGCCGCGGGTCTCGGCGTCGGCGTCGTCTCGGCGGGGGAATTCAGCAAGGATTCGCGTCTGGCGATCCTGGAACTCACCGGCGGTGACATGGCGATGACCGAATATGTCGTCTGCCTGGCTGAACGACAGGATCTGCGTCTGGTGCGCAGCTTCCTGGATCTTCTCGGCTAACCGGCGCGGCGATGGCAACACCGCCTGCTTGCTGTAGCGAATTTGTCATCGATCTGTAGCGGAGGCTGACTATACCTCGCCTCTCCCAGCCACTCACATGAACAGGGAGAGCCTGAATGAATCGCTCGCATGCTCTAGCAATTGCCGGCTGCCTGGTTGCGGCTCTTGGCGTACATGCCGCTTGGGCCGAAGACGTCGTTACGATCTACAGCGCCGATGGTCTGCATGACGGCTCGCCCAATTGGTATCAGACCGAGTTCGACGCCTTCACCAAGGCTACGGGCATCAAGGTACAGTATGTCGAGGCCGGTTCCGGTGGCGTTGTCGAACGCATCGCCAAGGAGGCCTCTAACCCTCAGGCCGACGTGCTGGTGACCTTGCCGCCCTTCATCCAGAAGGCCGCAGCCGACGGTCTTCTCCAGGAATTCACCCCGGCCGGTGCGGAGCAGATCGCGGCAGGCGAGAAAGATTCGGAAGGCTATTACGTCGCCCTCGTCGACAACTATCAGAGCTTCATCTACAACGCGAGCGCGGCCAGCGAGGCGCCCAAGACTTTCTCCGACCTGCTCGACCCGAAATACAAGAACAAGATCCAGTACTCGACCCCGGGCCAAGCCGGCGACGGCACCGCGGTGATGCTGCAGGTGATCCACGCCTTCGGTGGCAAGGACGCAGGTTTCGATTACCTGCAGAAGCTGCAGGCCAACAACGTCGGCCCGTCCTCCTCGACCGGCAAACTGACGGCCCTGGTCAACAAGGGCGAGATCTGGGTCGCCAACGGCGATTTGCAGATGAATATTGCGCAGATGCCGCAGAACCCGAATATCCGCATCTTCTGGCCGGCCGGCCCGGACGGGAAGCGCTCTACCTTCTCGCTGCCCTATTATGTCGGCCTGGTCAAAGGCGCCCCCCACGCCGATGCGGGCAAGAAGCTGATTGAATTCCTGCTGACTCAAGAAGCCCAGGCGCAGGTCAGCGCGATTGCCCAGGGTCTGCCGGTGCGTCAGGATGTTCATCCGACGGATGATAACTTCAAACAGCTCCACGCCATGATGGAAGGCGTGGAAGTCTGGACGCCCGATTGGCCGCAAGTTCTGAAGGACCTGAAGGAAGACGTGGCGCGCTGGCATCAAGTGACCGGCAGTTGAATTCGACTGACCTGACCCTCGATGGGGTCCAGCGGACCGCCGGTTTGGCGCCGCTGGCACCTTCGAGAGATAAATCAAGCGGCATTGGCTTCGAGAACGTCAGCGTCGCCTACAAGGGCGCTGTCGTTCTCGCCGATCTGGATCTCGTCATCAACCCTGGCGAAATCGTGGCCATCATCGGCCCATCCGGTTCCGGCAAGACCACGGCGCTCAGGGCCGTGGCCGGCTTCGTGCGCCCGGTCCGCGGGCGCATCCGGATCGGCGAGCGCGATGTGACGGACCTGCCGCCCTACGAGCGCGGCATCGGAATGGTGGTCCAGAACTATGCGCTGTTTCCCCATATGCGAGTCGAAGAGAACGTGGCTTTCGGCCTGAATGCCCGGCGCGCGGCGCGGGCCGAAGTCGAGGCGCAGGTCCGCGATTGCCTGCGCATGGTGGGGATGCAGGATTTCGCCCGCCGCTATCCGCGCGAGCTGAGCGGCGGGCAGCAGCAGCGCGTTGCCATCGCCCGCGCCCTGGCGATCCGTCCCCAGGTCCTGCTGCTGGACGAACCGCTGTCGGCCCTAGATGCCCAGATCCGGCGCAGCATGCTGGATGAGCTCGCTCGCCTCCATCGCGAACTGCCATCGCTGACGGTGCTCTATGTCACCCATGATCAGACCGAGGCGTTGACGCTGGCCGACCGGATCGCCGTGATGCGCGATGGGCGGCTTATCTCTTTCGGTCCTTCGCAGAATCTCTACCGCCAACCACCCAATCGCTTTACCGCCGAATTCCTGGGCCGGGCCAATCTTTTACCCGTGCGTCTGGGCGCGGTCCGCTCCGACGACAGGTTTGCCCGGGTGCAATTCGGAGATACCCAGTTATGGGCGCAGCACCACCCCAAACTCGCCCGTGGTGCAGAGGCCCTTCTCTGCATCAGGCCCCATGAGGTTATCTTGCAACCGGCCGCGGGCGCCGGCAATCGGATCGAGGGCGTCGTGCAGTCGGTGGTCTGGCAAGGCGATATGCACAGCATCAGTCTCGACGCCCAGGGAACCGTGCTTCGTCTCACCTGCGCCCCGCTGCGCGAGCCGCCACGGCTGGGCGAGCCTCTCGCGATTTATTTCTCCGCCGAAAATGCCGTGCTCATCGACCATGGCTGAGCCCGCGGCCGCCACGACGAAAACACTCGCGCGGCCGCTTCCCTTTGATGCCGGCGCTCTGTGGATTGCCCCGCCCCTGCTCATGCTCGGAATTCTGTTTTTCTACCCCTTGTCGCTAATCATCCAGCAATCTCTCACGGGCGACGACAAGCTGTTCTCCTTGGCCAATTACGCGACGGTCCTGGCTTCGGCGCAATTCAAGGGGGCACTGCTGCATACCATCGCCATCGCGCTGGCCGCCAGCGCCGGCTGCATTGTGCTTGGCTTCATCTTGGCCCTGATCCTTTCGTTCGTGCCGTTTCCCGGCGCCCGCGCGCTTGCCCGCCTGATCGACACATTCATTGCGCTACCCACCTTCCTGGTCGCGCTCGCTTTCACCTTCATCTACGGATCGGCCGGCATCCTCAACATGTCGATCATGAATCTGACCGGCGCGCCTCTGCCACCCATCGATTTTCTTTATTCGCCCTGGGGCGTGATCCTGGCCGAAGTCACCGTCTATACGCCTTTCGTGATGCGCCCGTTGCTCGCTGCGTTTTCCTTGATCGAAACCTCCCAGATCGAGGTCGCCAGTAGCCTGGGCGCCAGCCCCTGGCGGATTATCCGCCAGATTATCTTGCCCGCAGCGCTGCCGGCACTGCTCGCCGGCGGCAGCCTTTGCCTGCTGCTGACGGTCAACGAATTCGGCATCGTGCTGTTCATCGGGGCCAAGGGAGTGATCACCCTGCCGCTACTGGTCTACGACAAAGCCATTCAGGAATTCGACTACACGACCGCCTGCGTCATCGCCGTTGTGAACATCGCCCTCTCGCTTGCCCTCTATTCCCTCTACCGCTTCACGGTCGCGCAAGCCGGAGGCCGACGTGCTGGTCTGGTCTAGGTCGGGGCGCGCCGGCGTCTGGTCGCTGGCGGCCCTGTTGCTGGGGGCTATTTATGGTCTGCCTTTGGCCATGATCGCGCTGGCCAGCATCGCTGGTCAGTGGAACGGCGCGCTGCCCAGCCATCTGACTTTCCAGAATTACATCGATGCGCTCCACGGCGACTCCGGCTCTCAACTTCGGGTCAGCGTCTTGACCGGGCTCATGGCAAGCGCGGCGGCGCTGATATCGGGCAGTTGGGCGGCGCTTGCCCTGCGCGACATGCGGCCGGCGCCCAAACGGCTCATGGATCTGCTCTTCTTCATCCCCAGCGCGGTGCCATCGGTTTCGGTGGGGCTCGGCCTGCTGGTTGGATTCAGCCGGCCGCCTTTGCTGTTGAACGGCACGACGGCGATCGTGATCGTCGCACATTTCGTGCTGATATCGGCGTTCACCTACGGCAACGTATCCGCCGGTCTTTCGCGTGTGGCCCCCGAGTATGAACAGATGGCGGCGAGCCTGGGTGCCCGTCCCGCCTATCGGCTCTGGCATGTGACCCTGCCGCTGGTGATGCCCTATCTCATCGCCGCTTTCAGCCTGAGCGTCGCCCTCTCCATGGGCGAATTGGGTGCCACGGTCATGGTCTATCCGCCAGGCTGGGTCACTATCCCGGTCGGGACCTTCTCCCTGACGGATCGCGGCGACGTCTTCCAGGGTTCGGCACTCACCATGCTGCTGGTGGCCGCCACCTTGGCCATGCTGATAGGCTTATCGCGTCTGCCGGTGAAGGCGACCGCGCGCTGAAGATCCGGTTGGGGATTCCACACCCGCGTCGGGCTAGCGACCCAGTACATCCGTGGGCCGCCGTCCCTTCGCCGGGTCGGACTGAAGCCGTCACCCGAAACCCGCTACAGGGGATTTGCAATGATCGGCAAGCCCATCTAGCCACGCCAACGGCGACGACCGCGTGACGGGGCGATGAAGTATTTATAACTGGCCGATCGTAAGCTAGGATTCGTAGCTCGCCGCCAGCGCATCCAATAGGCGCACGCCGAAGCCGGTGGCGCCCTTGGGCTGGGTCGGTTTTTCCTTGAGCGCGAACATGCCGGTATAGGCAATATCGAGATGGGCCCAGGGAATCTTACCCACGAAACGCTGCAGTAGTTGCGCGCCGTGGATGGCATCGGCGGTCTGGTCGTTGGGTGCCACCTGGCGCACATCGGCGATGGCCGAATCCAGATTGGCGTCATAGTCCGGGCCCAGGGGCAAGCGCCATAGGCGTTCGCCGGTCTTCTCGCCGGCGTCGATCAGGCGCCTGGCTAGCCCGTCGTCATTGCTCATGACGCCGGCGTGATGCAGGCCGAGCGCGGCACCCACGGCATAGGTCAAGGTTGCCAGATCCATAATGGCCCGCGGCTTGAAACGCTTGGCAGTGTAGAAGAGAGCATCGCTCAAGATCAGGCGACCCTCGGCATCGGTATCGACAACTTCGATTGTCTCGCCGGACATGGTCTTGAGGATATCGCCCGGGCGATAGGAGGTGTCCGACGGCATGTTCTCCACCAATGCAGCGACACCCACCGCCTCGATGGACGCCTTGCGAAGGGCGAGTGCCTGCATGACGCCCACGACAGCGGCCGCACCCGCCATATCGGCCTTCATGGCCTCCATGCCCTCGGCCTTCTTGATGCCGATCCCACCGGCATCGAAAACGACACCCTTGCCGACAAAGGCGATGGGCCCCCGACCCTTCTTCGCCTTCGGCCCTTTCCAACGCAAGACCAACAGGCGTGGCCGGCGCACGCTGCCGGCGCCCACGGCCAACAGCGCGCCCATGCCGAGGCGGCGAAGCTGTTTTTCGTCCAGCACCTCGACTTTGACGCCGAGCTGCTTCAACGCCCCCGCCCGGCGGGCGAAGTCATCGGGGCCCAGCAGATTGGCAGGCTCGTTCACCAAGGTCCGCGCCGTGCCCACGCCGACGGCCAGAGCCTCTAGCCGAGCGAGGCTGTGCGCGGTCGCGGCGGATGATTTGGTAACGATGGCCAGGCGACGCACGGGCTTGGGGTCGCCGGGTTGCGCTCGCGTACGCAATTTCGTGAAGCGCTGACTGGCTAGGCGTGCGCCAAAGCCGAGGTAGGCAGGCAAGTCGCGCGGCAGGTCGAGGGCAACCACCGCTTCCGCTTCGCCAAACTCGGCCAATATGGTTTCGATACGGCCGCCGATGTCCTGCACCACCAAAGGCGCCAAGGCCGAAGCCTTGCCGAGCCCGACCAGGACCACGCGGCGCCCATCGAATCCCACGGGCGCCACGAAATCGAGACGCTGCCCGGTGGCACCAGTGAATCTCCCGCCCGCCATGGCGCGGCGAATCCGCCCACCCAGCCGGCGGTCCAGCGCCTCGGCCGCCGCTGTCAGGCGGCGGCCTTCATGGGCACCAACAACAAGAACCGGCGCCTCGGCCGGCAATCGCGAGATTAGATCGATTTCCAAGCAAACCCCCTCTGCTGCTGCCCGCCGACTATATACGATTCTCGGCGGTGTCGCCGAGGACAGGTCGGGCAGGCCGGCGATCCTCGCGGATGGAGAAGCTGAGGACCCCGGCGAAGAGCGCAAGTGCGATCGCGGCGACCCAGACCCAGAAGTACTGGGCAAACAGGTCGAACAACACGCCGGCCACATATACCCCCGCCGCCGCACCCAGGGCATGGCCGGCGGATAACAGTCCCATGGTCAAGCCCATGACCCGCAGGCCCATGTGGCTGGCGACCAGGCTGGCGGTCACCGGCACGGTGGAATAATCGAACATGCCAAACAACACGGCGAAGAGGAACAGCAGCGAGATGTCGCGGGCGGCCCAGATCAGGACAATGAAGGAGAGCCCGCGCAGGATATAGATCATGCCCAGCAGCAAGGGGCGGCTCATGCGATCGGCAAGCCAACCGGCCAGCACCATGCCGCCAAGATTGATTGCCGAAAGCAGGCCATAGGCGAAGGCGCTTTCGAGCGGCGGGAATCCGCAGGCCGCCGCATAGGGCAGCAGATGGGTCTCCACGATGCCCGAGGTGGTGAAGCCGCAGATCGTATAACTCCAGAACAATAAATGGAACACGGGCATGCGGAACAGGTGGCCCGCTTCATCGAAGAAGGAGACGCTCTCGCGATGCGCGCCGGTCGAGCGGGCCTTTACCGGGCGGACGGCGACAAGAACCAGGATCGCCATGGCGAGCGCGGTGACGCCGAGGCTAAGATAGCTCCAGCGCCAACTCGACACTGCCAATACGGCGGCCAACACGGGTACGACCACGAGTTGTCCGGCGGTCGATCCAGCCGTCGCGATCCCCACGGCCAAACCGCGATTCCTATCGAACAGCAGACTGACGATGGTCGATACCGCGTGGGTCGCCGCCATGCCGAAGCCCAGACCGGCGAAACCACCGAAGGCAATCAGGAATTGCCAGCGCACATGCATGGCCGAGGACAAGGTCATACCGACGGCGATCGCCAGCAGCCCGCCGAACAACAGAACCCGCGCCCCGAAGCGGTCGATCATGTTGCCGGCGATGGGCGAGATGGCGGCCATGATGACCAGCGACGTGGCGCCCCCGATGGAAACAAACCCACGGGTCCAGCCGAGATCCTTCTCCAGATACGGCATGGAGAGCCCAAGCAGCGAACGCGCCGCAAAGGAGACGCTGAGCACGGCGAAACAAATGCCGACGACGGTCCAGGCGGCGACGGCGGAGCGTGCCGGGGATTGGCCTGAGGTAATTGCCTGATCTTGCATGCTCGCAACCTTAGCGGTTCAAGTTTGGTTCTGAAACCGCGGATTTGTCGGCTGACAATGAGAACGGGAGAGGTGCAGGCGCTCGTACATCGAGGGCCACGCGGGACGATCTAGCCCAGCGCACCGATGGCATGGCAGACGCCGACGCCGGCGCGGCGAAGCAGGTCGTGAAGGCCGGCAAGGGGCCGGAAGATGCGGGCATGTTCCTGCTCATAGGATTGGTTGGCGTCGCTTTGGTATGTCGCCGTCTCGCCGTAGTCGCCCCCGGCACCGAAGCTGTCGATCTTGGGAAAGATGAGGGCGAGGCGCGCCAGCGAATCCTCGAGATCGAGATGCAGGATATTCTCCATCAGTTCAGCGAAGGTGACGCCATGCTGGTCGCTGAAATCGGGGATATGGGTCGCCAGGCGATATATCCGGTGGATGAGCGCCAGCTTGATGGCATGAAGCAGACGCAGATTGCTCTGGGCTTCGGCGTTCGGTGCGGCGATCAGCGGGGAAACCTTGGGCTCGGCGGCGCGGCACTCGGCCAATTCGCGCTCGAGATCCAGAAGATCGTGTTCAAGAACCCGCAGGATCCGCACCAGGCGGTCATGGCGGTTGGCGGATTCCAGCAGATCGGCGACGCGCCTATGCTCCACGGCGGCCACCGCCTCGCCCGCATGCGCCGCCTCGCGCCGCCAGGCGGCCGGATCGAGAGCATCGACATAGGCGCGCAGGATATCGGGATCGCTGAAGGCCTTGGCCCATTCGATCATGGCGAAGAGCCGACGAAAGCGCGGCGAGGCGCGGTAGAGGCGCCCGAACCGGTCGGGATCTTTGCCTACCGCCTGCCCCGCCCCGCCCAGCGAGTTGGCCAGGAACCCCAACTGCTGCAGCACGCCGTTATGGGGAATGGCACGCAGTTGCGCGGGATGGGAAAGGTCGACATGGCGCGCAGCACCATCATGCTGGCGTTTCTGGGCTCGCGATCCCGAGGGGTAGAGCATGTTGACGCCGTAGGCGTCGAGCAAAGCGGCGAAATTGGGATCGCTCATCATCCGTTCGTTGAACTGGCGCATGGTGATGAAGAACTCGGTGATGTAGTCCCATTCGTCGTAGAGCGGATCCTCCGCCCCTTCGCCGGGCGCGCCGAGGGAGAATTCCAGAATTCGCGAGAGGGTGGCGAGCGCGATGGGATCGCCCAGGAAATGCAAGAAACCATCGCCGCCCTGGAAGCTCACTTCTTGTTTTACATGCAGGCCGGCGGCGGCGAAACGCCGGCGCGACATGGCGGACGAGACGTAACTGAGGCGATCGGCGAAGCTCGAGGGATGGGCGCCGCGACCGATGGATTCGCCATGGGTATCGAAGATCACCAGCTCGATATCGGCAAAGCCCAGCCGCAGCATCAGCGTGGTCAGGCGCTGGCGCAACAGTTCGGCGGTGGCCGCCACGGTAGTCTGGCCCAGGTGCCGGCCGGCGTCGGAAAACCCGGTCTGGATGCAGAGCCGTCCGCGCTCTCGGACATAGCTGGCGTAATGCGGATTGGCCAGGCAATCCTCGATGACCTTGATGCCGCGCTCGAAGGCCTTGGTGGTTTCGAAGAGGGGTGAAATATCCAGCTTCTCGGCAACGCCGAACAGCCGGGCGAAATAGAGGGCAGCCAGCAAGGTAAACGACGTCTCGCATTCGGCGATCAGGAAGCGGATGGGCGTCGTCCCATCGACATATTTCAAGATCTGGGCGCAAAGCATGAACAGGCGCTTGGCCGAAGAGCGTTCCGCCAGCAGGGAGCCGAAATTGATGCTGACCGGCGTGACACGATCCAAGAGCCGCCCGATGCCGGCTAGATACGAACGTCGATGGGCAGGATCGTCGGGGGCCGCTTCCATACCGACGGTCTTGCGCACCGCGTTGTGAATCTGGGTGGCATTGAGCCGGACATGGATATGGGCAAGGCCGAGCCCGTGGGCGGCGATCTCCGTCTTGAGCACGCAGAGCCGGCGCGCGAGAACATCATCGTCGATCTCGCCCAGGGCTTCGTCGATCAGTTCGATCAGGGGCGCCGTGTCGGTCAGACGCTTGGGCCGGCCGGCATGCATGCGGCGCGAGGTTTGTTCCAGGCGCCCGCGCCCGCCGTCGCTTGACTTGCCGATCGCTCGGAAGTCGGCGATCTCCACCCGCACGCCGGCGGCAATGCTGGCGAGACGCTTGCCCAATCTGGCAAGGCTTGCAGTCGCCGGCGATCCAGCCGGCAGGGTTGCGGCCAACCCGTCCGCTTCGGTTTGGTAATGGGCGAGTTGGACGAGCAGCAGATCGAGGCGCCGCAGCAGGCTCTCGCTCCAGCGAATGTCGGAGCGGCCGTCCATGTCATAGCCGACCCAGCTGGCGACCGTCACCAGGCGTGGGCGGAGGTCCTGCCATTGCGCTGGATAGGCGGCGCGAGCGACGTCGAAGACGATGCCCCAGACTTGGCGGAGTCCGGATTGCAGATGACCGATCGCTTCGACCGAAAGGGCGTGTTCGGTGCCGAGGTCGATGCCCCGGGGCGGGCGATGTTCCAGCGACGCGGCCTGATCGACCAAGCGGCGGCGGGCCGTGACGCCCAGCGGCCTGCCGGCCTGATCGTGGCCGGTCGCGAGCATGGCGGCGATGCGCAGCAATTCGGGCGTCAGCCCGAAGGTGGGATGGGCGGTCATGACCACGCCGAACTGCTCGCGCTCGACGATGGATTTGAATTCCTCGAAGGAGTGGCCCTCGGATATGTAGCGGATCAAGCCCTCGATCCGTTGCAGATTGGCCTTGGGATCGCATTCACCCAGGCGATGGCCCAGGCGTTGAGCGCGATCCACGAATGTCGCCAGCACCAGGCGCTGGATCAGTTGCTCCAGCGCGCCCAAGCTGAGCTGGCCGTCGTCGACGCGACGGCCGATCTCCAGTGCCAGAAGCTGGATCGGATTGGCGTAAGGATCGTCTTCGGCATGGCGCGTGAATTCCGCGAGGCGCTGGGCGAAGCGGCGATGCCAGCCGCCGTGATCGCTGTCTTCGGGCGGAGGAAAGCAGCAGCCTGTACCGGGCAACAGGGGTGCGCCGTCGTCCGCCACCAGTTTATCGCGGGCGGCGACGGCCATGATCCTTACCCCTTCAGAAGACTGAGCATCGTGCTGCCGATTTCCGCCGGCGAGCGCGCGATGGTTACCCCGGCCGAGCGCAAGACCTCGATCTTTTCCGCCGCCGTCTCGCCGCCGGAACTTACGATGGCGCCGGCGTGGCCCATGCGGCGACCCGGGGGCGCGGTGACGCCGGCGATGAAACCCACCACCGGTTTTTTACGCTTGGCCTGTTTCAGGAAATCGGCGGCGTCGACCTCGGGGGTTCCGCCGATCTCTCCGATCAGGACGATGGCGTGAGTGTCGTCGTCGCCCAGGAACAGATCCAGGCAATCGACGAAATTGGTGCCGTTGACAGGGTCGCCGCCAATGCCCACCACCGTGCTCTGGCCGAGCCCAGCCGCCGTCGTCTGGGTCGCGGCCTCGTAGCTCAGCGTGCCGGAGCGCGAGACGACGCCGACACGGCCCGCCTTATGGATGTAGCCGGGCATGATGCCCATCTTGCAGCCGCCCGGCGTGATAATGCCGGGGCAGTTGGGGCCAATGACGCGCGACCGGCCGCCGGAGATCTCCCGCTTCACCCGCGCCATATCCTGGACCGGAATGCCGTCGGTGATGCAGACGACCAGTTCGACACCGGCATCCACAGCTTCCAGAATCGCGTCCATGGCATAGGCCGGCGGCACATAGACCGCGCTGGCCGTGGCCCCCGTGGCGGCGCGGGCCTCGGCTACCGTATCGAAGACCGGCAGGCCCAGATGGCTGGTGCCCCCGCGGCCCGGCGTGACCCCGCCCACCATCTTCGTGCCATAGGCAATGGCCTGTTCGGAATGGAAAGTCCCCTGTGTCCCGGTAAACCCCTGGCAGATGACCTTGGTGTTCTTGTCGACGAGGATGGCCATGGCTCAGCGCGCCTCTCCCACCGCCTTGACGATCTTCTCAGCCGCGTCGGCCAAGGTCGTCGCCGGGATGATTTGCAGGCCGGATCCGGCCAGGATCTCACGGCCAAGGTCCACGTTGGTTCCTTCCAATCGGACCACAAGCGGGCGATCGAGTTTCACCTCGCGGGCCGCGCCCACGATACCCTCGGCAATGGCATTGCAGCGCATCATGCCGCCGAAGACATTGACCAGGATACCCTTCACCCCTGGATCGGAGAAGATCAGCTTGAAGGCCATGGCGACGCGTTCCTTGGTCGCGGCACCTGCTATATCCATGAAATTCGCAGGCTCGCCGCCGTAGAGCTTGATGATGTCCATGGTGGCCATGGCGAGACCGGCGCCGTTCACCATGCAGCCGATATTGCCGTCGAGCTTCACATAGTTCAGATCGTGACGCGCCGCCTCCACCTCCAGCGGGTCGCTCTCCCCGTCGTCGCGGAGATCCTCGATGTCGCGGTGGCGGAACAGCGCGTTGTCGTCGAAGCTCATCTTGGCGTCGAGGGCCACCAGCTTGCCGCTCTTGGTCACCGCCAGGGGATTGATCTCGATCAGGCTGGCATCCAGATCGGCGAAGGCACGATACATGGAGAGAACGAGACGGGTCAGCTTATGCACCTCGCGATCCTTGAGGCCGAGGGCAAAGGCCAGCCGCCGGGCGTGAAAACTCTGCAGCGGGGCCGCCGGCGGCAGGACGATCTTGACGATCTTCTCGGGCGTCTTGGCCGCGACCTCCTCGATATCCATGCCGCCTTCCGTGGAGCCGATGCAGGCGGTGCCGCCGCTGCGCCGATCGATGAGCATAGCCAGATAAATCTCGCGGGCGATTTCCGAGCCCTGCTCGATATAGATGCGCTTTACATCCTTGCCCTGCGGCCCGGTTTGATGGGTCACCAGTTTCATGCCGAGCATGGCATCGGCTTTGGCCACCACGTCCTTGACCGAACGGCAGATCTTGACGCCGCCCGCCTTGCCGCGCCCGCCGGCATGGATCTGGGCCTTCACCACCCAGACGGGGCCGTCGAGTTCCTCGGCGACGGCTTCGGCCTCCTGGGGCGTATGGGCAACGTCGCCCCGTGGAACCGGCACGCCGTAGCGGCGGAGCAGTTGCTTCGCCTGATATTCGTGGATATTCATG
>WNFT01000294.1_pt1 | contig 39867 bp, 36 predicted proteins | sample 5400191 | NCBI WGS metagenome assembly WNFT01 (sample SAMN13153359, study PRJNA577476) | soil metagenome | isolation source: 80 cm saprolite under Madrone tree | place: USA:California | collected 2016-06-14 | reverse complement strand
CCGTTCGTGGTGCCGGTCTCGAGGAGGGCGTTGTAGTCGTCGGGGACGGTCAAGGTGACGCCGCCATTCGTGGTCTGGACGTCCAGCCCCTGGCCCCGCCACTCGGAGCCCGCGAGCTGCACCTGCACCCCGCCGTTCGTGGTGCGGCCCTGCACGTCGCCCGCAACCCGCGTGAGCGAGACCCCGCCGTTCGTGGTGCGAAACGAGATCCGCCCCGCCACGTCCGCCAGGCGGATGCCGCCGTTGGTCGACTCGAGCTGCACGTCCGACTGCCGGGGCACGAAAGCCTCGTAGCTCACCCACCAGTGGGCTCGCCGCCCGGCGGACGGCCCTTCGGCGCGGATGGTGCCCGCGCTCTCGATGCGAACCTCGGCCGCCAGCCGCACGGCCTCGTCGACGGAGTCGGCCACCGCCACCACCTTCGCGCGCACCTTGAGCTCGGGGCGGTCCCAGCCCGTCACCTCGATGCCACCGTTCGGGCCGGCATCGATGGACAGGCTTTCGCCCCGCCCGCGCCAGCTCGCCTCCCGGACCTCGCAGTGCGACTCCCGATCCGAATCGGTCTCGCGCTCACGGCACCACGCATCGGCATCCAGGCTCTTGAACACCGTCTGGGCCGAAGCCTGTCCGCTCCCGACGACGAGCGCGAGCGAGGCCGCGAGAAGAACGAGTCTTTTCATGCTTTTTGCTCCCGGGAAGGCGTCCGGCCAACCGGACCGCACTCCTGAGACGCTGGAGGCGGCTCCAGGGTTGCCCAGCTATGTCGGGCCGGCGGCAGCTACCCCGCCGCCTCCTCCTCGGAAGGCCGCCGCCCCTCCTCCGGCACGAGCTGGTGGAAGAGGCTCGACTCGCGGCGGAAGAAGCCCTCCGTGTGGAACGAGTCGCGCAGCTTGAGGTGCTCGTAGTCGAGGTGATGACCCACCTCGTGGAGCAGCGTGCGAAGAAAGGTCCGGAACCGTGCAGCTCGCCCCAGCTCGAGCTGGGACGCGCGGCCAGGACCTGTACCACGGCCGGCGGGATCCCGAGCATCCCGGTCAACCCCCGGCACAGGTACGAAGCCGCCAACTCCACCGCCCGCCGGTCCTCGCGCTCGAGGGCGATGCGGAGCCCCACGACCAGGGGATGCAGGAGAGCGGGCTCCGCGAGCCGGACCGTCGTCACCCGGTCGCTCGACTCATAGATCCTCTGGTTCGCCGGGGAAAGCCGGCCGTAGTAGGAGAAGGGCATGGCCTTTCCCGATTCTAACGACGAGGCCGGCTTCGCGAGGTCCGGGACCCTAGGGCGTCACGCGGAGGCGAAGGATCGCCGGGTCCTTGAGGCGGGCCGGGTCGGGGCGGCCGTTCTCTCCGAAGGCCTCGTACTGGCTGTTGGCCACGTAGTACAGCTCGTCCCCGACCATCACCCCGAGCGTGGGCTCGTCGAAGCGCGGGTTTCCGCGCTCGAGGACCGACACGTCGGTGATCCGCTCGAGGCCGGGGTCGAGCCGGAGGCGAATCACCCGGTGCGGCCGCACGCCGTTCTGGATGCCCACCAGTCCGCCGCCTCCCCAGACGAGGCCGTCCACTCCGGTGGTGGCGGCGTCGACCGGCGCGTCCAGGAGCGCCAGCGCCCCGTTGGCGGGGTCGACGCGCGCGATCCCCTGCGTGTAATCCGCCACGAAGAGCCAGCGCCCGGTGGGAGAGAAGGCCATTCCCTGGGGCGATTCGAGGGTCCCCGGCTCGAGGAAGACCCGGAAGGACGCCTCGTCCTTCCTGAGGACGTAGAGGCAACCCGAGTAGGGGTCGGCCACCCACAGGTCTCCTCCCGGGCCCACGGTCAGGTCCGCAAATCGCGCTCCCGGAAACGACGCGGGGGGCCCGACCGCCCGGCGCTTCCGGCCGGTGTCGAGGTCGTACTCGATCACGGCCGACCGCCCGGCGTCCTCCTTCAGGAGGTCTTTCGTCTGCGGCACCCCGTCGGTGGATGCCCAGAGGGAACGGCTCCCCGGGTCGACCGCGAGGGCGAGGGTGGACAGGAGCCCGTCCCGGGCCTCGGGGACGAAGTCGCCCATCGCGCCATCGGGCCCCACCCGCAGGATCTTCCGCTCGTGGACGCTGCTCACGAAGAACGCGCCCGTCTTCGGATCGTGGGTCACACCCTCGGGCAGCAGCTCCTTGTCCGCGACCGTGAAGGCCACCCGGCTCGAGCCCACGGGGGTCTGGAGCGCGGCCATGCGCTCCAGCACGGCCCGAAAGCCCGCGGAGCCCTCGATCCTGGCGAAGTCCTTGTCCGCCGCCAGGTCGTAGGCGACGCCCATGCGCGCGAACCGGTCGAGGATGGCGAGCGACTCCGCCTCCTGGCCCAGGAGGGCGTGGGCGCAGGCCAGGTTGTATCGGGCGCGCAGGCTGCGCGGGGCGAGGAGCGCGATGGCCTGGCTCTCGACGAGGAACGCCTTGTAATCGCCCGCGCGGTGGGCCGCGGTGGCGAGCTCGTAACGGCGCCGCAGCTCGGCCCGCGAGGCCGGGCCCGTGGCCCCCGCGAGGAAGGGGACGAGGCCGGCCAGGAGCAGAACGCCGGCTCGCGATCGGAGCACCTAGCGGCGGGCCCCCGCGCCGGCCTTGTGGTCCTGGATGAGCCGCTCCACGACCTCGGGCTCGGCGAGGGTCGTCAGGTCGCCGAGGCCGTCGTACTCCGAAGCCGCGATCTTGCGCAGGATGCGCCGCATGATCTTTCCGCTGCGGGTCTTGGGCAGGCCGGGCGCGACGTGGATCACGTCCGGGGCGGCGAAGGAGCCGATGACCTGGCGGACCTGCTCCTTGAGGGACCCCACCACCTGCTCCTTGTCGTGGGCCGCGAAGTCGGCGGTCAGGCTCACGTAGGCGTAGATGCCCTGGCCCTTGATCGGGTGCGGGAAGCCCACCACCGCCGCCTCCGCCACCGCCTCGTGGGCCACCAGCGCGCTCTCGATCTCCGCGGTGCCGAGGCGATGGCCGGAGACGTTCAGCACGTCGTCGACGCGGCCGGTGATCCAGTAGTAGCCGTCCTCGTCGCGCCGCACGCCGTCGCCCGTGAAGTAATAGCCGGGGTACTGGGAGAAGTAGGTGTCGCGAAACCGCTGGTGGTCGCCGTAGACCGTGCGGGCCTGCCCGGGCCACGGCGAGCCCAGGCAGAGCGCCCCACTCACCCCGTTCCCCTCCAGCACCTTCCCGTCGGCGGGGTCCACCACCACCGGACGCACCCCGAAGAAGGGCAGGGTGGCCGAGCCGGGCTTGGTCGGGGTCACTCCGGGAAGCGGAGTGATGAGGACGCCACCGGTCTCGGTCTGCCACCACGTATCCACGACCGCGCAGCGGCCCTCTCCCACCACGTCGTGGTACCAGCGCCAGATCTCGGGGTTGATGGGCTCGCCCACGGTGCCGAGGATGCGCAGGGAGTCGCGGCGGTAGCGCTTCACCCAGTCGTTGCCCGCCTGGGCGAGGGCCCGGAGCGCGGTGGGCGCGGTGTAGAGCACGTTCACCCCGAGGTCGTCCGCGATCCGCCAGTAGCGCCCCGGGTCGGGGTAGATCGGGGTGGACTCGAACATGACGGTGGTGGCGCCATTGGCCAGCGGCCCGTAGACGATGTAGCTGTGCCCGGTGATCCAGCCGATGTCGGCCGCGCAGAAATACACGTCGCCCGGGTGGTAGTCGAAGATCAGCTTGTGGGTCACGGCGGCGTATACCAGGTAGCCCGCGGTGGTGTGGAGCAGGCCCTTGGGCTTCCCGGTGCTCCCCGAGGTGTAGAGGATGAAGAGCGGGTCCTCCGCTCCCATCCAGGCGTTGGTGCAGGTCGAGCGCTGCCGCCGGCACTCGTCCTCCAGCCAGAGATCGCGGCCGGAGCGCATCTCGACCTCGGTGTCGGTGCGCCGGGCCACGAGCACGGTCTCCACGATCGACACTCCCTCGATGGCGCGATCCACGGTCTTCTTGAGGGGGATTCGCCGGCCGCCCCGCAGGCCCTCGTTTGCGGTCATGACCATCTTGCAGCGGGCGTCCAGGATGCGGTCGCGCAGGGCCTCCGCGCTGAAGCCGCCGAAGACCACGGAATGGACGGCTCCGATCCGCGCGCAGGCCAGCATGGCGTAGGCCAGCTCCGGGATCATGGGCATGTAGATGCAGACCCGGTCGCCCTTGCGCACGCCGTGGGCCAGGAGCACGTTGGCCACCCGGCAGACGTTGTGCTTCAGCTCGCGGTAGGTGATGTGCTTGTAGGCTCCCACCTCGTCCTGGGCCCAGATGATGGCGGTCGTGTCCCCCTGGGTCTTCAGGTGCCGGTCCACGCAGTTGAAGGAGGCGTTCAGGCGGCCGCCCGAGTACCAGGAGAAGTCCACCTCCTCGTAGTCCGCGTCGAGGACGCTCTGCCACTCGTGGAACCACGAGAGGGTCTTCGCCTGCTCCCCCCAGAACCACTCGGGGCTGTCGAGGGAGAGGCGGTAGAGCCTCTGGTACTCCTGGAGGCTGTTCAGGTGGGCGCGGGCCGCCACCTGAGGCTTGACGGGATACAGGGTCTCGGACAAGAGCTCCCTCCTCGCAACGATCGCGGGAGGCATTCTAGCGCAGGCGGCGGGCGATCCAGGCCGTCCGGTAGACCGCGGTCACGAAGGCGCCGGTCGCGATCACGGCCAGGATCCAGAAGAGGACCGTCCCCTCGGGCCGGCCCAGCACGGAGCTCAGGGTCGGATCGAGGAGGCAGCCGAGGGCGGTGAGGACGAGCCGCTCCCCCCGCTGCATCAGGCCGCCCGAGCCGGAGACGTTCACGGTCTCGCCCCGCGCCTGCGCGTAGCTCACCAGCAGCGAGGCCGCGAGGGCGGCCGCGGCCACGAAGGCCCCCGACGGGTGATGGCGGTAATAGGCCACGAAGCCGAGGTAGGCGAAGGTCTCGACGAAGCGGTCGAACGTGCTGTCGATGAACTTGCCGTAGGGCGAAGCGACGCCCCGCGCGCGGGCGAGCCGGCCATCCAGCATGTCGCACACGCCCGCGAGGGTGATGGCCCAACCCCCGAGCTCCAGCCGACCCGTGCCGACCAGAAGCCCGCTCAGGAGACCGAGCATCAGGCCGGCGGCGTTGATGTGGTCCGGAGTGGCTCCAAGCCGCCGCAGGGCCCCTTCCACGGGTCCGAGCGCCCAGAGAAGCCAATGGACCAGGAAATCGCCCACCCCCAGCAGGAAGCGCGTCCCCTTCTTCGCGGCGTCCTCGTCCCGGGGGGCGCCCCGCGCGAGGGCATAGATCAGCATGGAGACGAGCGCGGCCCCGAAGGCCGCGGCGAGGACGGCCAGGGCGGGGCTCACCCGCGCCCTCCCGGCCGGTCCTTCTCGCGCAGGTAGCGGAAGAGCCGCGGCCAGAGGAACAGCAGGGGCAGGCGCCGCTCGCGCGGGGTGAGCACGATCTCCTCCCCGGTGTGCCGGGCCGCCTTGCGCAGGATGTAATCCAGCCAGCCCTCGAACGTCACCATGTGCTTCAGCCAACGCGCCGTGGCGCGGGCCAGCGACCAGGCAAAGTAGGCCTCGAGCCGCAGGCGCTCGGCGGCCGTGACCGGCCGGACGAGCGAGCACGTCCCTGAATCCCCCCGCTGCAGCTCGCCCCGCGCGGCCAGCTCCTCCAGGAGCCGCGCGTAGACCGGCGCCTGCTCCTCCCGCTGGGCCTCCCAGAGCGCCTGCGCCCGCCCCTCGGGCTCGGGCCGGATCTCGCGCCTCAGCGACACGCGGAGGGCGGTGCGACAGTACGCCTCGGCGTCGAACCTCTCGGGCAGCCAGGGCCGAACCCAGGCGTAGGTTTCCGCGTGGGCCGAGACCAGGGCCCGGAGGATTCGATCGCCGATCGCGGGGTCCGTGTAGAGGATCTGGCTGGGCTGGAACAGGCGTCCAATGCAGAAGTGGTCCCGGCGCGCCGGCGAGGTCTCGCGCAGGAACGTGGGGAGGGAGATCACCGAGCACTTGGCATGGAGGGCGGGATCGCCCAGGCGCAGAGAGAGCTGGTTCGGGGGAAGCAGAACGTTCAAGGCGGCCAGGAGCCAGGGGCTCTTTCCCGTCGCTCCCCCCCGCCGCAGGGCCGCGTAGAACCCGCGGTACTTCCGCACCAGCACGAAGAGATCGTGCGCGCTGTGGGCGTCGGTGCGGGCGGCCGCGGTGCGCCGCGAGCCGAAGAACACCACTCCCAGGACCTCCCCTTCCGCGGCCGCCGCGAGCCCGCGGGCCAGGGTCTCCGCGGCGGGACTGCGGGCCGCGGGGAGCACGGCGTCGCGAACCGCTTCGAAGAAGGGCCCGCTCTCGAACGCGTGGACAACGGGCTTCATGGCCGGGGGACGAGCACGTCGAGGGCCCGGGGCAGGGTCTCCACGCGGAGGTCGGCGCCCTTCGCCCGGTTCCACTCCCCGTCGGTCTCGTAGGTCGGAGGCGCCTCGAAGCGCAGCCGGAAGGATCGGGCGAGGGTCGCGCTCACATGCGCGTCGGCCTCGTGGGTGCCCGCCAGCAGCCGCTGCAGCACCCGCGCCCGCGCGAAGAAGGCCATGTTGCCGAAGGCCATCGCGTCGAGCCGGCCGTCCGCGAGGTCGGCCCGGGGGGCGATCTGGAAGCCGCCCCCGAAGACCCGGGCGTTCGCCAGGATCAGCATCAGGAGGTCCCGCCGGCCGAGCGGCTGGCCGTCGGCTTCCAGGTCCACGGAGAAGCCCCGGAAGGAGCCGAGCTGCCGGATCGCGCAGTAGAGGTAGAGGGGCGCGCCCCCGAGATAGCCGACGGTCCACGAGTCCTCGATCACCGCCACGTCGTATCCGAAGCCCGCCAGGTTCAGGAAGTACCTGTCCTCGATCTTGCCCACGTCGATCGACCTCCCATGGCCGTCCAGGACGATGCGCGCGCACCCCTGGAGGTCGCGGGGGGGGATGCCGAGGGACTTGGCGAGGTCGCAACCGGTGCCCCCGGGCACGAGACCCAGCCGAGCGGGGATCCCGGAGCGCAGGATCGCATTCCCCACGTTGCTCCAGGTTCCGTCCCCCCCCACGGCCACGATCCGGCGAAACCCGCGGGCCAGGGCGTCCGTGGTGAGCCGGGCCTCGTCCCCGGGCTCGCGGGTCAAGCCATGCTCGAGCCCAGGGGCCCCCGCGAGCGCTTGCAGGAGCGGCGACACGAGCTGCGCCCCTCGTCCCCGGCCGGACATGGGATTGAACACGACGTAGACGGGATCGCCGGCGGACGGACGGCGGTCGTCCTCCTTCCCGCGCGTCATGCCCGCCTCAGACGGTCTGGAGCTGGATCAGGGGCTCGAAGGTCTGCCGCCCCTCGCGCATCCACATCTCGCGGAAGGGCTGCTCGTAGATCTCCGAGATCTCGAGGTCCTTGTTGAACGGGTGCTCGTGAAGCTTGATCCGGCCCGTCTCCTCCTCGTGCTCGCTCTGCCGGCCTTCCATGGTGATGTTGGCGAGGTAGGCTCCCTGGTCGTCCTTCATGAAGCACTGGTAGAGGTGGGAGACCGCCTTCCACGAGTGGTCGGTGATGGTCAGGTCCGCCACCGGCGACCCGTCCACCTTGACCCGGGCGGTCACCGCCTTCGCCTGGCGGTCGAAGCCGACCTCCACGTCTTCCATCCAATGGGGCAGGTGCCAGCGCTCGATGGCGTGTTCCCGCGCCGCTTTGGTGGTGGTCCCCACCAGGTAGGGATAGAAGGCCGACTTGGGCAGGCGCTCCCCCGGCTTCACGAGCGGGGACACGATCACCGCCATCACGACCTCGCCGTAGTCCCCGACCTCGCTCTCCGTGAAATCGAACACGGTCATCGCGAAGATGCTGCTCCCGTGGTGGAGCTCCGCCGGCTCCAGGTGCCGGGGCAGGATGCGGCGGGCCTTCTCGGTCGGGAACTCGAAGAAGCCGCTGATCGCGTCCCGGTACCCGTAGCGGGTCACGCCCGGCAAATCCCCTCCTCGACCAGCACGCCCTTGATCGTCTGCACCGCGGTCTCCAGCTCCTCCTCGCTGTGCGCGGCGGAGACGGAGATGCGGAGGCGGGACTTGTGCTTGGGCACCGCGGGGTAGGTCACGGGGTTCAGGAACAGGCCGCGGTCCTGGATCTTCTCCGCCACCCCGAGCACCTTGGCGTCGTCGTTGACCATGACCGGCATGACCTGCGAGTTCGACTTGCCGATGTCGATCCCCTCCTCGGCGAAGCGGCGGCGCAGGAAGGCCACGTTGCTCCAGAGCCTGGCCCGGAGCTGCGGCTCGCGCTCCACGATCCGGAGCCCGGCCAGGAGGCCGGCCGCGATCATGGGGGCCAGGTTGCAGGAGAAGAAGCGCGAGCGGCCGAAGGCGTTCACGTAGTCGACGAGGTCGCGCGACCCGCAGACGAAGCCGCCCTGTCCCCCCAGGCTCTTCGAGAAGGTGCCCAGGTGGAAATCGACCTCCTTGTCGAGGCCGAAGTGCTCGGCCACTCCGCGCCCGTTGGGGCCGAAGAGGAAGGTGGAGTGGGCCTCGTCGATCAGGATGCGCGCGCCGTGGCGCTTGGCCACCTCGACGATCTCGGGGAGGACGCAGACGTCCCCGTCCATCGAATAGACGCCCTCCACCACCACCAGCTTCTTGCCCTTCAGCCCGTTCAGCTTCCGTTCGAGATCCATCGGGTTGTTGTGGCGGAAGAAGACGGTCCGGGACTTGGCCAGGATGGCCCCGTCCACGATCGAGGCGTGGGAGTACTGGTCGAGGAGGATGGTGTCCCCCGCGCGCATGATGGCCGAGATGAACCCGACGTTCGCGCTGTAGCCGGTGGGAAAGAGGATGGCCGCTTCCTTGTCCTTGAAGGCCGCCACCTCGTTCTCGAGCTCCTTGTGGATCTCGAAGGTGCCGGAGAGGATGGGCGAGCCCGAGGCTCCGAGGCCGAAGCGGCGGGTGGCCTCGATGGCGGCCTCCTTGACCTCGTCCCGGTAGGAGATGCCCAGGTAGTTGTAGGAGGCCATGTTGATGAGCTCCACCACCTGGCCGGTCTTCCGGTTGCGAACCCGAATCTTGGTCGATGGGGCCGAGGACAGGGGCTCGGAGTAGAGGTAGTAACCGTTCGGCAGCGCCTCCCGATACCAATCCGTGAAGGGACCCAGCAGGTTCAGGGGATCGTCGCCCGCCCCGTAGTAGAAGTTGCTGTAGTCGTACTCGGCGAAGGTCGACTTCGCCGCGTCCTTCTTCTGGGCCGCCGCCATCCTATTCCTCACTCTCTCGCGCTCCGAGGGCGAGCGCATGAGCCCGACCTGATCGCAAAACCCCGCAATCATAGCAGGCAGAGGCCCGAAAACGAAGCCCGTCTTTCACTCGAGCCACCATAACTCGTGGTCTCAGGTCGAGACGCCCCCACGGGGACGATAGAGCTCGCCCGCGATCCGCCGTACGATCCCCCGCGGCACGAAGGACTGGACGGCGGCCAGGATCCGGTTGGGCAAGCCCGCGATCACACGCAGCCGGCTCCGGTCGAGTCCCCTCAGGGACGAGGCCACCACGTCCTCGGCCGACATCATCGGCATGCGGGTCACGAGCAGTCCCCGGTGGGTCGCCGCCACGTCGAGGAACTCCGTTGCGGTGATCCCGGGACACAGCGCCTGGACCTGCACCCCCGTTCCCCGCAGCTCGCTCGCCAAGGCCTCTGTGAAGGACAGGACGTAGGCCTTGGTCGCCGCGTAGACGGCCATGTAGGGGATGGGCTGGAAGGCCGCGTTCGAGGCCACGTTGACGATCCGGCCACGCCGGCGGGTCACCATCTCGGGCAGGAAGGCGCGGGTCAGCTCAGTCAGGGCCCGGACGTTGAGGTCGACCATCGCCCGAACCACCTCCTGCGGCTGCGTGTGGAACCGGCTCGTGTGCCCCAGCCCGGCGTTGTTCACCAGCAGGTCGACCGCGAACCCGCGCGCCCGCACCTCCCCGAGCAGCCTCTCCGCGGCCCCCGGCGCCGCGAGATCCTGGGCCACCACCGCCGCGTGCGCTTCCCCCCCCAGGTCGGCGGCCAGCCGCTCCAGGCGATCCCGCCGCCGGGCCACCAGGACCAGCTTCTCGCCCCGCGCGCGCAGGGCCCGGGCGAAGGCCGTGCCGATCCCGCTGGAGGCTCCGGTGACGAGGGCCCGGAGCTCTTCGCTCACCCCGCGACCGCTCCGCGGTCGGCCGCGGGGGCGGGGCCCACCACCGGCCGCACGGGCAGCCGCGCGACCAGCTTCTGCGGGTGCCGCCAGTTGTCCGCCAGGGCGACCTGCTGCACGCAGTTGACCGTGCAGTAGGGGGCGCAGGCCTTCTTGGTGTGGTATTCGCGCATGACGTGCTCGCGGGTGTAGGCCTCGAGGGGAATTCCGGGTACCCCCCGCTGCTGGGAGCAATAGTGGACGACCCCGAGCTCGTCCACGTAGAGGTAGCGGCCCCCCGCCCGACAGCTCCACTCGTTGGGGAGGCCCAGGGCGAGGTTCGTCTGGAAGCGGATGTTCCAGTGGTGCGGCCAGACCTTGGCCTGGCGGGCGGTGATCTCGCGGAAGATCGCCATCTCGCGCTCGGCCAGGGGGCGAAGCTGGCCGTTGTCGTCGTGCGCGATCCCCAGCGACGTCGTGAAGCCCAGCTCGCGCGCCCGCTGGACGATGACGAGGGCGTCGTCGGGGTTCCGCACCCCGCTGCCCAGCACCGAGTTGATGGTGACCGTGAACTGCCGGAGCTCGGCCAGCCACTTCAGCTTGGGCTCGAGGAGCCGCAGGCTCTTCCTCGAGACCTCGTCCGGCTCCACGTTGTCGATGCTGATCTGCAGGTGGTCGAGGCCCGCCTGGTTGAGCTTCTGGATCCGCTCGCGCGAGAGGTAGTAGCCGTTGGTGATGAGGGTGGCCACCATCCCCCGCCGCCGGATGCGGGCGACGATGGCCTCCAGCTCGGGGTGCATGAGGGGCTCGCCCCCGCTCACCGTCACCACTCCCGTGCCCAGCTCCCGCAGGCGGTCGACCCGGCGCCGCATCAGGTCGAGGGGGACGGGCTGGGAGACGGAGTCGTACTCGTTGCAGTAGGCGCAGGACAGGTTGCAGCGGCGCATGGGAATGAGGTGGGCCAGGATGGGATGGTTCGGATCGAGGAGGGACCAGGCGGACACGCGGCCCAGACGCAGGTAACGTGCCCAGCGTGTCGTGAGCTTCATGCCTTCAACCCGATGTCCCGCGCCCCGGCGTCTTCTGGCACAGTTGAGTTACGGCCGCGCATCATAGCAGAAAGAGCCAGCCCGGGTGACCCCCAGTGTTGACGGGGTTTGCGTCGACGGCTATGGTGTTCTCCGCGGAGCGTACCCCCTGGAGGTCGGCGGATCCCGTGGCGAACCTGGCGGCGGCGAACGTCATGCACCGGAAGACGCGAACCGCGGTCTCGGTCATGGCGGTCGCGATGGAGGTGGCGATGGTGATGCTCCTCGTGGGCATGGCCAACGGCACCTTGAACGAGATCGCGGACCGCCTCCAGAAGGTGGGAGCGGACGTGCTCTTCCAGCCTCCCGACGCCTCCCTGATCCTCGGAGCCACGAGCGCGGTGATGCCGGTGAAGTACATCGACCTGATGAAGGACCAGGTCCCAGGGGTCGAGGAGGTCACCCCAGTCCTCAACTGGCTCGTCTCGAAGATCGGCTCGGAGGCGCGGGCGGTGAACCTGTGGGCCATTGATTACCCCTCGTTCGCGGCCATCTCGGGGGGCCTCGACATGGTCGAGGGCCGGACCCTCTCCGAGCCGGACGACCTCGTCATGGACACCGTGCTGGCGCGGGCGACGGGCTTGAAGGTGGGCGACCGGGTGCCCATGATGAACCGCGAGTTCAAGCTCGTCGGGATCAGCCGCGCGGGGGCCGGCGGGCGTCTCTACGCCCGCATCCAGGACGTACAGGAGACGATCGGGACGCCGGGCAAGGCCTCGTTCTTCCTGGTCAAGGGCCGTCGCGGTGTCCAGGCCGAAGACCTCGCCCGGGCCCTCGAAGCGAAGTTCAAGGGGCACAAGATCACGCCGGTGGCCCAGGTCTCCAAGGCCATGCAGGACAACGCGGTCGGGCTGAAGCAGTTCAAGGAGGCGCTCACCGGGATGGCGGTCGTGATCTCGTTCATGGTGGTGCTGCTCGCGATGTACACGACGATCATCGAGCGCACGCGGGAGATCGGCATCCTGCGCGCGATCGGAGCCAGCCAGGTCACCGTGGTGCGCCTGGTGGTGGCCGAGAGCGTCCTGATCTGCGTGTCGGGCGTGCTGGTCGGCATGCTGCTCGCGATCGCCGGGCGCTGGTTCCTGCCCCACGTCTTTCCCACGCTCTCGGTGACGCTCACGCGGGAATGGGCGCTGATCGCGGCTGCCCTCGGACTGGCGGGCGGGCTGCTCGGGTCGCTGTACCCGGCGGTGAAGGCGGCTCGGCTCGACCCGATCTCCGCGCTCAACTTCGAATAAGCGGAATCAAGAGTTAGGCTGCAGATCCTCTAGCTCTTTTTGATACCTTCCAGGGTCGCTTCGAGCGCCCGGATGATCTCGTCCTTGGACACGTGAGCCTTGCGGAACTGCACGGAGAGGCTGAAGGTCTTCTCTCCCGGCTGGTAGCGGAAGACGAAGTTCCGTGGCCGACCGCGCGACGCTTTGTCTTCCTTGGCGATGCGACGGGCCCCCGTCCGGGATGGGCCTTCCGTCCGAAGACGGTCCACCAAGGCGAGCATTTTCGTTGGATCTGACTGTCTAACTATCTGAAGAAGCAATGACTTAGCGGTAATGTCGGCCAGCCGACATGCTTGACGCACGTCCACGGGCATCGCTGCTAGCGAGAGAGTCTCGGTAATCGACGTCCGACTCTTTCCCAGCTTCGCAGCCATCATCTCGTGAGTATGGCCGTGCGTTTCCGCCAGGATCCTGAGCCCATCCGCCTCTTCGAAGGGGCTCAGGTCCTTGCGCTGAAGGTTCTCCACCAGCGCCAGCTCCATCATCTCGGCTTCGGTCGTCTCCCGAACGATGCAGGGCAGCTCGGCAAGGCCCACCTCGAGCGCGGCGCGGTAGCGACGCTCGCCGGCGATGATCTCGAAGCGGCCCCCCAGCGCCCTCACGAGGATCGGCTCCAGCACACCCTTCTCGCTCACCGAGGCCTTGAGTTCGGAGAGGTCCCCCAGGTCCTGCCGCGGCTGCCTCGGATTGGGCTGGAGGTCCTCGATGGGGATCATCCGGCCGATCGCCTCCCCGCTCGGTCGGGCGAGCTGGTCGACGAAGTGGGTGTCGTGCCGCATCCGAACGGTCTGGGGCAGGCCGATGCGCCTTGGGCTAGACACGCTCGATGACCTCCTCACAGAGGCGGTAGTACTCGTAAGCCCCGCTCGACTGTGGCGCGAAGCTGAAGATCGATTCGCGGTGCGCCGGGCTCTCCTCGAGGCGGATGCTCTTGGTGATCGTCGTGTCGAAGACTCGGCCACCGAAGACCTCGCTCACCGCTTTCTGCACGTCGCGGGCGAGCGTCGTGCGCTTGTCATGGAGGGTGATCACGGCGCCGAGAAGCTTGAGGTCCGGGTTCGGCCGGGCCTTGATACGGTCCACGGTCTCGAGGAGATCGTCCGTGCCCTCGAGCGCGAAGTAGCTGGACTGGACCGGGATCAGGAGGTGGGTCGCCGCCACCAGGGCATTCACGGTGATCAGGCCGAGAGCGGGCGGAGTATCGATGATCACGAACTCGTAGACGCTCTTCAGGCTGTCGAGGCGGTCCTTCAACCGGAAATGTGCGTCCAGCTCCCCCACCAGCTGCGCTTCCAGCTTCGCGAGCGCGATGCGCGAAGGGGCCACGTCGAGGTTCTTCACCGGCGAGGGCCGAATCACGTCGCAGAGGGCCACCGAGTCCGAAAGGACGTCGTACATCGAATGCTGCAGCGGACGCACGTCGAGGAAGGACATCGACGAGTTGGCCTGCGGGTCCAGGTCGACCAGCAGCGTCTTCCGGCCTCGCATCGCCAGCGCGGCCGCCAGATTGATGGCCGTGGTCGTCTTTCCGACGCCGCCTTTCTGGTTCGCGATGGCGATGGCGATCACGCGTGCTCCTCAGCGGGGATGCGGGAAGGACCGCGCGCGAATCTTAGAAGATGGTCCGCCTGTGGGTCAAGAACAAAAGCTATTGGGGTAGGCGGAGACCCCGGGGCTACATCTTGTATTTGCCCAGCTCGTCCTCGGAGAGGCCCTCGAGCCACTTCTGGAGCCGACCGACGTCCATGGACTCCCGGCTCATCTCGACGCTCCGTGCGCTCTGGATCACCGTGTCCTCGACGAAGATCTTGGAGCCCGTACGCAAGGCCAGGGCTATGGCATCGGAAGGCCGGGCGTCGACCGCCAGGAGTCCCTGGCTGGCGTGGATGTAGATCCGCGCGTAGAAGGTGTTCTCCTTCAGCTCACACACGACGATGCGCTCGACCTGTCCCTGGAGGTCGTCGATCACGTTCTTCAGGAGGTCGTGGGTCATGGGCCGCGGGGTCTGGACGTTCTCGATCTGGAGCGCGATCGCGTTGGCCTCGAAGACCCCCACCCAGATCGGCAAGACCCGCTGGCCGCCTTCGTCCCGGAGAACGATGATCGGCATGTTGGTGATGGGGTCGATCATGAGCCCCTTGATCGTCATTTCGATTTCCATGCCGCCTCCGCGGACTAACAGGAATATAGGAAGGGCAGAACTGCCTGTCAATGAATCGGTTGCGTTAGGCGCGCCACGAGGGCGTTGGGGCCGGCCCCCGTGATCTCCGCTTCGACCACCTGGCCGAGGAGCTCGGGAGCGCCGTCCTGCAGATGGACGATGCGGAAGTCTGGGGTTCGGCCCGACACGCCACCCGGCTCGACAGAGTCCACCAGCACTTCCTCGCGCCGGCCGACCCGCGCTGCGTTGCGCACGCGCTGGAGCCGCTGCTGCTCGTCGTTGAGGACGCGCAGGCGTCGGGATTTCTCATCGTCAGGCACGTCGTCCGGCTGGCGAAGCGCCGTCGTGCCGGGACGCGGAGAGTACTTGAACACGAAGAGGCCGTCGAATCCGACCTCCTGCAGGAGGCTGACCGTCGCCTGGAACTCCTCTTCGGTCTCGCCCGGGTACCCGACGATGATGTCGCTGGTCAGCGACAGACCGGGGACACGGTCGCGCAGCAGGGCCACCGTGGCCAGGTAGTGCCGGCGGTCGTAGCCTCGGCGCATCGACTCGAGGACCCGGTCGGAGCCCGATTGCACGGGCAGGTGCAAGTAGGGGCAGACCTTGTCGAGGTCGCGCAGGGCGTCGGCGAGGTCGGGCGTGACGTGCTCGGGGTGCGAGGTCGTGAAGCGCAGGCGGCGCAGCCCCGGTACGGCATTCACGCGGGCCAGGAGCCCGGGAAAGGCGACGTCTCCGAAACGATAGGCGTTCACGGTCTGGCCCAGCAGCATGACCTCCGGGTAGCCGCGTGCCACGAGCGCCTCGACCTCGCGCACGATCGCGTCGGGCGGGCGGTTCACCTCGGGTCCCCGCGTCCGGGGGACGACGCAGAAGCTGCAGACGTGGTTGCAGCCTTCGATCGCGGTGACGTAGGCCCGCACGGGGCTCGAGTGCGCGACCGCGGCGTCGGGAACCGTGAAGGCGTCGGCCTTCCGATCGAGGTCGACGACGGGGCGGCCGGTGGCCTCCCGCAGGAGCGCGGGCACCCGATGCAGCGTGTGGGTTCCCACGAGCAGATCCACGTGCCGAGCCTTCTCGAGGATCCGCTCGCCCTCGAGCTGGGCCACGCATCCCCCGACGCCTATCCGGAGCCCCGGCCGCTGGGCCTTCAGCTTCTTCAGGCGGGAAAGCGAGTGGTAGAGCTTGTCGGCCGCCTTCTCCCGTACGGCGCAGGTGTTGACGAAGATGAAGTCGGCGCCGGCCGCCTCCGCCGCCGGCTCGTAGCCCTCCGCAGCGAGAAGCCCCGCGATCTTCTCGGAGTCGTTCACGTTCATCTGGCAACCGAACGTGCGAATAAAGAAGCGAGGTTTTTCTTTGTTGATCAAAAGATCGGCCTCACGAGCGAAGGCTCTGATTGACCATTTCGCGCGCGTGGTCTCGCGCGGTGTCGGTCACGGTCTCGCCACCGAGCATGCGCGCCACTTCCTCAACGCGTTCCTCCTCCGAGAGCTCCCGTACCTCGGTCACGGTCCTGCCCCGCTCCACGCGCTTGCGAACCGCCAGGTGCCGATCGGCCTGGGAAGCGATCTGGGGCAGGTGGGTGACGCACAGGACCTGGTGCTGCCGGGCGATCCCGCGCAGCTTGCGGCCCACGACCTCGGCCACGCGGCCGCCGATCCCCGCGTCCACCTCGTCGAACACGAGGGTTCGATCGCGCGAGTCCAGGCTCGCCACCGACTTCAGGGCCAGCATGATCCGGGACAGCTCTCCGCCCGAGGCGATGCGGGCCAGCGGCCGGAGCTCCTCGCCGGGGTTCGGAGAGAGCAAGAACTCACCCCTCTCGAGGCCCCGCTCCGTCCAGGACGAGGGGTCGCCGCCGTCGGCGGGAACCGCCTCGGGCTCGAAACGCACGGCGAAACGCGTCCGTTCCATGGCCAGGAGCTTCATCTCGGCCTGGACCTTCTTCTCTAGCTCGCGGGCCGCGGCCCGGCGCAGGCGCGAGAGCTCGAGGGCGTCGGCCCGGTACTGGGCCGCGAGGGCGGATCGCTGTTCCTCGAGCGCCCGCTCCTGCTCCTCCGGCGTGCCCAGGCCCCGCAGCTCCTCGCGGCAGCGCGCGCCGAAGGCGAGCACTTCCTCGGCGGTCGACCCGTACTTCTTCTTGAGGCGATCGATCAGGAGCAGTCGTGACTCGATCTCGTCCAACCGGCCGGGAGTGACTTGCAGGGTCTCCCGGTAGTCGCGCAGGAAGAGCGACAGGTCCTCGAGCTGGGCCCGCACCGAGGCGCGGGCCTCGAGCTGCGGACCAAAGGCGGAGTCGATCCCCGCCAGCTCCTCGACCCGGCGGTAGACGTGCCCCAGCCGGCTCACCACCGCGTCCTCGTCCTCGTAGAGGAGGGCGTAGGCCTCGCCGGCCAGGGTGGCCAGGCGGCCCGCGTTGGCCTGCAGCGTCTTCTCGCGACGGAGGGCCTCTTCCTCGCCGGGCACGAGGCCGGATTTCTCGATCTCGCCGGCCTGGAACTCCAGCATCTCGCGGCGCCGCTCGGCCTCGCGCCGGTCCCCGCGCAGGCGCTCGAGCGCGACCTCGACCTCACGCAGCCCGCGGTAGCTCTCCACCAGGGGCGCGCGCTCGCCGAGCCCCGCGTACTCGTCGAGCAGATCGAGGTGGGTCTCCGGATCGAGCAGGCCCTGCGGCTCGTGCTGGCCATGGATGGCGGCCAGGAGGGGCGCCAACTCGCGCAGCACCGACACGGGCACGAGCCCGCCGTTCACGGTGGCCCTGCCTTTGCCGCTCGCCTGCACCTCGCGCCGGATCACGAGGTCGTCCCCGTCGGACGGCAGCCCGTGGGCTTCCAGAAAGCTCCGAGCGCCCGCCGCGTCGAAGATCGCCTCGACGCTGGCCCGCTCCTCGCCGGTGCGAATCAGGTCCGAGGACGCGCGCTCGCCAAACAGCAGGCCCAGCGAATCGATCACGATCGTCTTGCCAGCCCCCGTTTCGCCGGTCAGGAGGGTCAGCCCCGACCCCAGCTCGAGCTCGAGCGAGGGGATGAGCGCGATGTTATTGATTCTGAGCAACTTAATCATGGCAATACGACGCCTCGCGAGGATACCACAGGCCCGCGCAGGCTGTAAATGCATGATGGCTCGACGATAGGCATTGCGGGGACCGAGCCACAGCTGGGATTGACAACCACAAGCTATTGTGGCATCCTCAATTCGTAGCACTATTTAGAGAGGTGCTCGGCATGGTCATGTCCCTCCCCCTCCTGGCCCAGACGAGCGGCTTCTCCGGGGGGGTTGGGGGCCTGGTGGCGCGCAGCGGCCCGGTCGCCAAGGTCGTCCTGTTCCTGCTGGTCCTCTTCTCGCTCATCTCCTGGGGGATCATCATATATAAGGGCATGGCCCTGCATCGCGCGCACGCACAGTCCGAGACGTTCCTCCAGGTCTTCCGCAAGAGCAACAAGTTCTCCGAGGTGAACGCGGTCTGTACGCAGCTCCGCGGGAGCCCGCTCGTGGGCGTCTTCCAGGCCGGCTACCTCGAGGTGAACCAGCAGATCAAGGGGAGCGCGGCGCCGGGAGCCGCGGCACTCCGACCCACCGTGAAGAGCCTGGAGTCCCTCTCCCGCTCGCTCGCGCGCGCGGCGACGGTGGAAGTCACGCGCCTCGAGCGGCGCCTGAGCTTCCTCGCCACCACCGCGAGCGTCACCCCGTTCATGGGGCTCTTCGGCACCGTCTGGGGGATCATGACCGCGTTCGACGACATCGGCCGCATGGGCTCGGCCAACCTCGCGGTGGTGGCCCCCGGCATCTCCGAGGCCCTCATCACCACCGCCACCGGCCTCGCCGCGGCCATCCCCGCCGCGGTCTTCTTCAACTACTACTCGAGCCGCGTGCGCGTGCTCACCGCGATGATGGACGACTTCGCGATGGAATTCCTGAACATCGTGGAGCGTAACTTCACGTGAGCCGCGACCTGAGTCGCGGGGGGGTCGAAGAATAGATGGCGTTGCCAGCAGGGAGCGGCGGCGGGCAGGCCCGGTCCGGAATCCTCTATCGGGGCCTGCGGCGAGGCGGCACGCCTATGATGGGCGAGATCAACGTTACCCCGCTCGTGGACGTGGTCCTCGTGCTCCTGCTGGTCTTCATGATCACCGCGCCCATGATGAGCCGCGGGATCGACGTCTCGCTGCCCCAAGCCAACCAGCCACAGATCGCCCCCGAGGACCGGCTCACCGTTTTCGTCAACGCGAAGGGGACGATTTTCCTCGGCGACAAGGCGGTCAACATCGTCTTACTGGAAGATGAGGTGCGGGGCAGGATCGCCGGCCGTACGGAGAAAGTCGTCTACCTCCGGGCCGACGAGGGCCTGCTCTATGGCAAGGTGATCGAGGTGGTGGACAAGCTCAAGCGGGCCGGAGTCGAGCGGATCGGGTTCGCCTACGTGCTCCCCGGCGAGGGCAAGCGGTGAACGATCCGGTCGACCGGGTCATCGTGGAGCGCGCCCGGATGGACGCTGGCTTCCCCGGCGGTCTCCTGGTCTCGATGGTCGTCCACTTCGTGCTGGCGGGGGTGGCGGTCGCGGGCCAGCTTCTCTTCCCGGCCAAGCCGATCATTGCCGTGAGCGATGGTTTCGCGGTGCCGCTCCTCCGCGGCAACCCGGCCCCCGCAAACCCGGCCACCGGGCCCGAGCCGAAGACCGAGGCGCCCGCTCCCGCGGTCGAGCCACCGAAGGTCCTGAAGCCGCCCAAGGACGAGCCCCGGCCTTCGACCAAGGCCGTGCCGGAGCTGGACCCGCGCAAGACCCACAAGAAGACCGCGACGCCCGAGCCCGCCCGGGCCGCCGGCTCGGAAGCGAAGTCGACGGCCTCGGCCACTCCCGGCCTCGCCCTCGGCCCCTCGAGTCCGGGCGTTCCGGACGGAACCGACTCCGGGGGCGACTGGTACCTGGCCGGCGTACAGCAGAAGATCTGGATGATCTGGAATCAGCAGATCAAGTCCGGCTTCACCCAGCCGGTGGCCGTCACCTTCACCATCCTCGCGGACGGCAGCGTCGCCGAGGTGCACGTCACCCAATCGAGCGGAGCGTCGCTGCTGGACCTGGCGGCCCAGCGGGCCATCTACTCCGCCGCGCCCTTCGCCCCCCTCCCCAGGAGCTATGACACGACCCGAAAGACGATCCAGGCCGTCTTCAGGCCGACTTCCTAGAGCTGGCCTCGCCCTCGCCACGGCCCTCCTCTGCTTCGAGCAATCGGGGGCCGCCCAGCAGCCCGAGGTGTCCAAGATCATCATCGGCGGGGAGGCTCCCCGGTTCGCGATCCCCCCCTGCGTCCCGAGGAAGCCCGACCCGGCGGCCACCGACGCCTGCGGTACCGTGCAGGTGGTGCTCCGCAACGACCTGGAGTTCGAGGGCCTGTTCCAGTTCGTGCCGGAGAACCTGCTCGCCGCCCTCCCCTCCCAGAACCCCGACGCGCCCACCTTCACGGACTGGCAGGGCATCGGCGCGAAGTACCTGGTGATCACGCGGGCGGAGCTGTCGGGTGGCGAGCTGACCGTCGAGGTGCGCGTGTTCTTCGTGGACTCGGGCCAGACCATCCTGGCCAAGCGCTACTCGGGGAAGGCGGACAACCCGCGGATCTTCGCCCACCAGGCCTCGGACGACATCATGACCCTCACCCAGTACCGGGGAGTGGCCCGCACCCGGATCGCCTTTGCCTCCGACCGCAATGCCGGCCCCGACCGGAAAGGCGTCAAGGAGCTCTACATCGCGGACTACGACGGCTTCAACCCGCGGCAGGTCACGGTCAACGGCTCCCTCAACATCCTGCCCGCCTGGAGCCCCGACGGGCGATCCCTGGCCTACATCTCCTACCGGCAGGACCGCACGCCGATGATCTTCCTCGCGCACATCTTCGAGGGGCGGAGCATCGCCAACCTGACGGGCGAGAAGAACAACAACCAGGCCTTCGCCCCGTCCTTCAGCCCGGACGGCAAGCGCATCGCCTACGCGAGCAACCGGGCGGGCAACATGGACATCTGGGTGGCCAACGCGGACGGCGGCAGCCCGCGGCGGCTCACCAGCGGCGCCTCCCAGGACACCGCGCCCTGCTGGAGCCCCACCGGCCAGGAGATCGCCTTCACCTCCGACCGCACGGGCAGCCCGCAGATCTACCTCATGGACGCGGACGGGCTCAACGTGCGGCGACTCACCACCGTGGGCAGCTACAACGACGCCCCCGCCTGGAACCCCTCGAAGCAGTTCAGCGAGATCGCCTACACCGCGCGCCTGGAGGCCGGGGGCTTCGACATCGCGGTCATCGACCTGGCCAGCCGCCAGGTACGCCAGCTCACCCTGGGGCGCGGAAGCTGCGAGTATCCGTCCTGGGCGCCCAACGGCCGCCACCTGGTCTTCTCCTGCGAGAAGGGCAAGAAGTGGGACATCACGGTGTCCGACCGTCAGGGTACCGTCCTGCGCACGCTGTCCACCGGCCCCGGCAACAACGTGCAGCCCGACTGGGGACCCTAGCACCGAATGAAATGAATAGCGGAGCCCACCCGAGGTACAGCGTCCCCCTCCCCCTACATGGGGAGGGATGCGGTGGGGTCGATGAATGGAATAGCGGAGCCCACCCGAGGTACAGCGTCCCCCTCCCCCTACATGGGGAGGGATGGGGTGGGGTCGATGAATGGAATAGCGGAGCCCACCCGAGGTACAGCGTTTCCCTCCCCCTACGTGGGGAGGGATAGGGTGGGGGGTCGATGATGAAGGAGGTTTCATGAAGCGCCACCCATTCGTGCTGGCTCTCCTGGCGGCCAGCCTCTTCGCCTGTGCGAGCCACCAACGCCCGCCGGCGCTTGCCGGCGCGGGGGGCGGGAACGGGGGCGGGTCTGGCGACCGCGCCACGTCCTCACGGGGGACCCAGAGGCTCGACCCGGGTCCTGACGTGCAGGTTCTGAGCGACGATTCGACATCGGGCCAGGACTTTCAGGTCTCCGAGCCCTCCGGGGAGGGCGGGCCCCTCGCCGACATCCACTTCGATTACGACCGGGCCGTCCTCACCGACGAGGCGCGGGCCGCCCTCGAGAAGCACGCCCTCTGGCTGCAGAGTCACCGCGAGGCCAAGATCGCCGTCGAAGGCCACTGCGACGAGCGCGGCACCACCGAGTACAACCTCGCCCTGGGCGAGCAGCGGGCCCGGGCCGCCCAGGAATACCTGGTGAGCCTGGGAGTCGCGGAGGCGCGCCTGCGGACGGTCTCCTATGGCAAGGAGCGACTCCTCGATACCACGGGGACCGAGCAGGCGCGGGCGAAGAACCGACGGGCGCACTTCGCGATCTCGCGCTGAGCGCGTCACTTCGCGGACCGGGGCGGCCCCCTCTGTTATGATGCGGCCGTCGTTCCTCGATGGACCGGAGCGGGAGGTTTCCAGAGTGATGCGCCGATTCGCGGTGGCCGCCTTCTTGCTGGCCATAGCCGCCCCCGCCGGGGCCGCGAGCAAGGAGATCGAGCGCCTGCAGGTCCAGATCGCGGGCCTGCAGAGCCAGCTCGCGGAGCTGCAGCGATCCGCGGAGGAGACGCAGCGCGAGGTCCGGCGACTGAACGAGCAGCTCGCCGACCAGGGCGCGAGCTTCCGCAAGACCCTCGCGGACCAGCGGGTCCAGGAAGAGGCGATCTCGGCCGCCCTCAAGGACCTCTCCGACCGCCTGGCGGAGATCCACGAGGGCTACCAGGCCCTGAAGGCCACGCTTCCCCCCGCTTCCGAATCTCCGTCGGGCTCCGTCCAGCCCGGGGCGGGAGGAGGGACCACGGCCGGGAGTGCGCCTCAAGCGGGCGTCCCCAACGCGCCCGCTCCCGTCCCGGCTCCCGCGCCCCGCGAGCTCTACACCCAGGCCTATGCCGACTTCGCGCGGGGCAACTACGACCTCGCGATCGCCGGCTTCGCCGAGTACATCAAGGCCTACCCGGCCACCGACTTCACCGACAACGCGCAGTACTGGATCGGCGAGTGCCTCTACGGCAAGAAGCAGTTCGCCGAGGCCATCGAGGCCTGGAACACCCTCTTCCGCGACTACCCCTCGAGCGACAAGCTCCCCGACGCGCGGGTCAAGAAGGGGATGGCTCTCGAGAAGCTGGGGCGCCGCAGCCAGGCCCTGGTGGAGTACCGCTACGTGGTGGATCGGTTCCCCAACACCCAGGCCGCGCGCATCGCGCGCGAGAGACTCAACCCCTGAGCGGCGGGCGCCGCTTGCTTCCCCTGGAGAGGAAGGCAGCATGGCCAGCGTCAACAAAGTCATCCTGATCGGCAACCTCGGAAAAGACCCCGAGATCCGCTACACCCAGGCCGGGGAGCCGATCGCCAACTTCTCGCTCGCCACCAACGAGGCCTGGACCGACAAGAGCGGCCAGAAGCAGGAGCGCACCGAGTGGCACCGGGTGGAGGTGTTCGGCAAGACGGCCCAGGTGGTGCGCGACTACTGCACGAAGGGCAAGCAGGTCTATCTCGAGGGTAGCATCCGCTACGACGAGTGGACGGACAAGGACGGCAACAAGAAGTACATGACGAAGATCCGGGTCAGCGGGCCCGGCTCGCGCCTCGTCCTCCTCGGTGGGCGGGGCGAGGGCGGTCCGCCCCGCAGCGGGCCGTCCGGCCCCGAGGCCCCCGCCGCCGCCGAAGAGTTCCACGCCTCCGACGACGACGTGCCGTTCTAGGCCCCGGGAGGGGCCCCGGCTCGGAGTCGATCGCGCGCGATCGCCATGACCACCCTTCTCGCCGTCGAGCGGTTCCTGGCGCCCCACCGCTATCCCCAGCACGAAGTCTCGCGCTGGGTCAGGGAGTGGCTGGAGGAGGACGCGTCGGGGGCTTCGGCGCGCCTGCTCGCGGTGTACGGGTCGGCGGGGGTGAAGACGCGGGCGAGCGTCGTTCCCATCGAGGAGGTCTTCCGCCCCGGGGACTTCGAGACCCAGAACGACCGCTACCGCGAGATCGCGCGCGCGGCCGGGATCGACCTCGCACGACGGACCCTCGAGGCGGCCCGGCTCGCTCCGGCCGAGATCGACCTCCTGGTCAGCGTGTCCTGCACCGGCTTCATGATCCCGGCCCTGGACGCGTACGTGGCCGACGCCCTCGGCATGGGGCCGCGCCTCGCCCGCCTGCCCATCACCGAGAGCGGGTGCGCGGGGGGCGTTGTCGGTCTCGCCCGGGCCGCCGACTACCTGGCCGCGCACCCCGACCGGGCCGCCCTCCTCCTGGCCCTGGAGTTCTCGAGCCTCACCTTCCAGCGCTGGGACCGCTCGGCCACGAACGTGGTCTCGACCGCGATCTTCGGGGATGGGGGGGCGGCGGTGGCCATGGTTGGCCCCGAGCACCCGCGCGCGAAGGGCCCCGCCCTCGCCCGCCTGACCGACGCGGACAGCATCTTCTTTCGCGGGACCACCCACCTCATGGGCTTCGCCCTGCGCAACCAGGGGCTGCAGATCATCCTCGACAAGGGCCTGACGCCGTTCGTCCGCCGCGAGCTGGTGGGGGCAGTGGAGGCCTTCCTGAAGCCGCGCGGCCTCTGCCGCCGGGACGTCACGCGCTGGATCCTCCATCCGGGGGGGCGCCGCATCATCGAAGTCATGAGCGAGCAGCTCGGCCTGACCGACGAGGACCTCGCTCCCACCGAGGCCGTGCTGTCGGAGCATGGGAACATGAGCTCCGTGACCGTCCTGTACGTGCTGGACGAGGTCCTGCGCCGGCACCGCCCGCGCGCGGGCGAGCGCGCGGTGCTGGGCGCCTTCGGCCCTGGCTTCTGCGCGGAGCTCGCCCTGCTGGAGTTTGCCTGAGCCGTGCCGGGCACAGACCTCTCCCGTCGGGCCACCACTCCCGAGCTCCTCGACGAGGGAGTCCCCGAGGAGGAGGCTCGGCGCAGCCTGGGCGACCTCCGCATCGTGAATCGCTGGCTGGGCGGGCGGCGGAGCCTGGGCAACGCGGTCCGCCCCTACCTGCGCGAGGGCGGCCGGCTCCTGGACGTGGGCTGCGGCTCCGCCGACCTGCCGGCCTTCCTCCTCGGCTCCTTGCCGGGCCGAGTCACCGCGGTCGGCCTGGACATCAAGCCCTTGCACCTGCGAGAGGCCCCCCCCGAGGTCCATTGCGTGGTGGCCGACGTGCGGGCCCTGCCCTTCCGCCCGCGCTCCTTCGACGTGGTCACCGCCTCGCTCTTCCTGCACCACTTCGACGCCCCGGAGGTGCCGCGCGTCCTCCGGGAGCTCTTCGACCTCTGCCGGCGGGCCCTCGTCGTCAACGACCTGCGCCGGGCCCGCGTGCCCCTCCTCTTCGGAAGGGCGGTCTTTCCCTGGATATTTCGCAGCCCGGTCAGCCTGAAGGACGGCCTGTTGTCGATCCGCCGCGGATTCCGGTCGGAGGAATTGCGGGCCGGCTTCGCGCAGGCGCGCATCGAGCGGGTGACGATCCGCCGCCGGTTCCCCTACCGCCTGGTGGCGGTGGCGGAGCGCGAGGGCGAGGGATAGGCTGCGTCGATGGCGCGGAGCCGATCGTGCTGGAGCCTTCCCCCCTATGTGGGGCGATACATCGGAATGAAGTACTGCCCCTCAGACCAGAGCCCACTCCGACGCATTCCGATGTCTCGGAGGGATAGGGTGGAGGGTAGATGAACGATCGGGGGGTCCCACGCCGCGACGTGATCGTGGTCGGGGGTGGGCCTGCGGGGGTCGGGGCCGCCATCTTCCTGCGAAACCGCGGGCACGACGTGCTCCTCCTCGACGCCGCCCGATTCCCGCGCGACAAGGTCTGCGGCGAAGGCGTGTCTCCCGAAGCCTGGCGGCTCCTCGACCGCCTCGACGCCGTCCCCGCCGTGCGGGCCCTCCGGCCGCATCCGCTGCGCGGAATGGCCCTCACCGCCCCCGACGGGACCACGTTTCGCGGCGAGTACGGGCCGACCCGTGAGCCGGGGTTTGCCGCCCCCCGCGAGGCCCTCGACCACGCCCTGCTCGGCTGTGCGCACCGGGCGGGGGTCGAGGTGCGGGAAGGGGCGCGGGTCACGGCCGTGCGGCGCGAGGGGGCGCGGGTCGTCGGGGTCGAGCTCGAGCACGGCCGCGGCTCCGAGGCCTGGGCCGCGCGGCTCGTGGTCGGGGCCGATGGCCGCCAGAGCCGGGTGGCCCGCAGCCTGGGTCTCCTCCACGAGCACCCCTGGCTGCGGAAGTTCGCGCTGCGGGGCTACTGGGAAGGCATGGAGGGCCTCTGCGAGTACGGCGAGATGCACGTGGCCGCGGGCGGCTACTGTGGCGTCGCCCCCTTGTCGTTCACCCGGGCCAATGTCACCTTCGTCCTGGGCCGGCTGGACATCCGCGCCGCGGGGGGGGACCTCGAGCGCTTCTACCGCGAGACGATCCGGACCCGTTGGCCGCGGATCGGTGAGCGCTTGACCCGCGCGACGCTCGTTGGTCCTCCGCGCGCGGTGGGGCCCCTGGCCCTGGTGGCCCGGCGCGTATCCGCCCCCGGAGTGGTCCTGGTGGGGGATGCGGCCGGCTTCTACGACCCCTTCACCGGCGAGGGGGTGACCCTCGCCCTGAGGACGGCCGAGATGGCGGCGGAGGAAGCCGACCGCGCGCTGCGTGCGGGGCGAACCGACGACCTCCGGGCCTACGATCGCCGCCGCGACGAGGCGACCCGCGACAAGTTCCGCCTCAACCGGGTGCTTCAGGGAGTGGTCGCGGTGCCGGAGCTGAGCAACTTCGTGGCCCGGCGCCTTTCCCGCCGGCCCGATCTGGCGCACGAGCTCGTGGGGATCGCCGGGGACTTCGTCCCCGCTCGGACCGCCCTCGGCATCGGCTTCGTCTACGATCTGCTCGCGGGATGAGCATCCCCGGCCCTCAGGGCGCGCGCCGGGCCACGATCCGGTACTCGATGAGGAGCTCGTTCTTGACCTTGACCACCCCGGCCACCGACACGGGCTCCAGGCCGAAATCGCTGTGCCGGATGGTCGCCTGGCCGCTCGCCGCCAGGGTGTCGCCCGACAGCTCGACCCGCATGGGAAGGGTGAGCGGACGCGTCTCCCCCCGCAGCCGGAGGTCGCCCGTCACCTCGATCTCCCATGCGCCGTCGGCATTCCGGTGCCCGCCGACCCTCCGGGAGTCGAAGCGCACTTCCGGGAAGCGCGCCACGTCGAGGACCCGCGGGCCGGACATCGTCTCCTGGACCTTCGGCACGTCCCCCGGAGGCTCAGCGGAGCCCGTCACCTTCACCGCGGCCGCTTCGAAGCTGAGGTGGACGGACGAGCGGGTCGGCTCGGCGGGGTCGGCGACCACCTCACCCGAGAACCGGAGCGCCGACACCTCGTGCTCGTGCCCGGCGAACTTGAAGAGGCCCGCCTTCCCGACCTTGATGGTGACCCGGCTGGTCGAGGCGTCCACCCGGAAGACGAGGGCCGCGCCGGGCTCGGGGGCGACGGCCTCGACCCACGCGAACGACCCGAGCAAGGCCCCCAGCAGGAGCCCGCGGCCGGACGATCGCGAAGCCACGCCAAAGAGTTTAGCCCCCTGGGCAACCCGTTGAAGTAGAATTCCGGAGACCCTCGATGGCCACCAGCTCCCTCGACAAAGGGCTCGCCCTGGATCGCAAGACCCTCCTGGCCATCTACCGGACGATGTACCTGTCCCGGCGGATCGACGACAAGGAGATCCAGCTCAAGCGCCAGAACAAGATCTTCTTCCAGATCAGCGGGGCGGGGCACGAGGCCGTCCTGGTGGCCGCGGGCCTCGCCCTGCGTCCGGGATACGACTGGTTCCATGCCTACTACCGCGACCGGGCCCTGATGCTCCAGCTCGGCGTCACCGCCTACGACATGCTGCTCGGAGCGGTGGGCTCCAAGGACGACCCCGCCTCGGCCGGGCGGCAGATGCCGTCGCACTGGAGCTACCCGAAGCTGCACGTGGTCACCCGCTCCTCCCCCACCGGGACCCAGTTCCTGCAGGCGGTGGGCTGCGCGGAGGCGGGCCTCTACCTCGCGAGCGGCCACGTCCCCGGAGCACCCCCCCCGCCCTTCCAGGGGGACGAGATCGTCTACTGCTCGGGGGGTGACGGCGCGACCTCGGAAGGCGAGTTCTGGGAGAGCCTCAACACGACTTGCGGCCGCCGGCTGCCCGTCGTCTACGTGATCGAGGACAACGGCTACGCGATCTCGGTCCCCGTCGAGGCGCAGACCCCGGGGGGCAGCATCTCCCGCCTCGTGAAGTCGTTTCCCAACCTGCTGGTGCGCGAAGTGGACGGGTGCGACCCCCTGGCCAGCCTGGCCGTGATGCGGGAGGCGGTGGCGTGGTGCCGGGCCCGCCAGGGGCCGGCCCTGGTCCACGCCCGCGTGATCCGTCCATACTCTCACTCGCTCTCGGACGACGAGGCGCTCTACCGGTCGCCCGCCGAGCGGGAGGCCGACGCGCGCCGCGACCCCCTCCTGCGTTATCCCGAGTTCCTGATCGCCGAGCAGGTGGCCAGCGAAGAGCAGCTCGCCGCGCTGCGCGCCGAAGTCGACCGGGAGGTGGTGGCGGCCGCCGAGGCCGCCCTGGCCGCGCCCCTCCCCGACTCCAGGACCGCGACCCGGCACGTCTACTCCGAGGACGTGGACCCGACCTCGAGCGCGTTCGCGACCGAGCCCGCGCCCGTGGGCGACCCCAAGACCATGGTCGACCTCCTGAACGCCTGCCTCTACGACGAGATGGCCCGCGAGCCGCGGATCGTGGTGTTCGGCGAGGACGTGGCCGATTGCACGCGCGAGGAGAGCCTGGCCCTCGTGAAGGGCAAGGGCGGGGTCTTCAAGGTCACCTACAATCTCCAGCGCAAGTTCGGCTCGGAGCGCGTCTTCAACTCGCCCCTGGCCGAGGCCAACATCGTGGGGCGGGCGATCGGGATGGCCACCCGCGGGCTGAAGCCCGTGGTCGAGATCCAGTTCCTGGACTACATCTGGCCCGCCTTCATGCAGATCCACAACGAGCTGGCCCTGATCCGCTGGCGCTCCGCGGGGGCCTTCAAGTGCCCGGTGGTGATCCGCGTGACCTACGGCGGCTACCTGCAGGGCGGCGCGGTCTACCACAGCCAGTGCCGCGAGGTGCTCTTCACCCACATCCCGGGGCTGCGGGTGGTGATCCCGTCGAACGCCCAGGACGCCAACGGCCTGCTGCGCACCGCGATCCGCTGCGACGACCCGGTGCTCTTCCTCGAACACAAGCACCTCTATCGCCAGACCTACAACAAGGGGGTCTACCCCGGCGCCGACTACACGATCCCGTTCGGCAAGGCGGCGCGGGTCCGCGAGGGGAAGGACGTGACGATCGTGACCTTCGGGGCCCTCGTCCAGCGGTCGCTGGTGGCGGCGCGGCAGACCGCCCTCGACGGGATCGAGGCCGAGATCCTGGACCTGCGCTCGCTTTCCCCCTACGACTGGGACGCCATCGCCGCCAGCGTCCGCAAGACGGGCAGGGTCGCGGTGGCCCACGAGGACAGCCGCTCCTGGGGCTACGGGGCCGAGATCGCGGCCCGGATCGCCGACGAGCTGTTCGAGCACCTCGACGCCCCGGTGCGGCGCGTGGCCGCCCTCGACACCTTCGTGGGCTACAACCCCATCCTCGAGGACACCATCCTCCCCCAGGTGTCCACGATCGCCGACGCGATCCGCGAGCTGAAGCGCTACTGAGGCGAGCCCGGGGCTCTACGAATCGGCGGGGGCCAGGCAGGGGGCCAGCTCACGGCGCGCCAGGGCCTCGATCTCGGCCTCCGTCCCCAGCGACAGGCAGCGCAGGGCGACCTCGCGCGCGGCCTCGATCCGGACCGCGCGCAGGGCGGCCTTGACCCGCGGCACCGCGGCGGGCGTCATGGAGAGCTCGCGGTAGCCCAGTCCCGCGAGGAGCACGGCGGTCAGGGGCTGGGCCGCCATCTCGCCGCAGACCGAGAAGGGCAGGGAATGGGCCTCCGCGGCCCGCGCGATGCGATCGAGGGTGCGCAGCACGGCCGGATGCAGCGGCTGGTAGAGGCTCGACACCCGCGGGTCGGTCCGGTCCACCGCCAGCAGGTACTGGATGAGGTCGTTGGTCCCCACGCTGAAGAACTCGACCTCGCGGGCCAGGAGGTCGGCGGTGAGGGCCGCGCTCGGCACCTCGAGGTTCAGGCCCACCGGCACGTCCTCGCGGAAGGCAATCCCCTCCCGGCGGAGCTCGGCCCGAGCCTCTTCCAGGAGGTCCAGGGCGAGCCGCAGGTCGGCGGGCCCGCTGGCGAACGGGAACATGACGCGGATGGGGCCGTGCAGACCGGCCCGGAGGAGAGCCCGCAGCTGTACCCGGAACGGGTGGGGGGACCGTCGCACCAGGCGCAGCGCCCGCTCGCCGAGGGCGGGGTTGGGGCTCGTGGGACCGCCGGGCGCCAGCTCCTCGAGCCCCACGTCCCAGGTGCGCACCGTGACCCCGTGGGGTCGCATCTGGTCGAGGAGCCGCCGGTACACGTCGAGCTGCTGGTCCTCCGAGGGCCACTTCACGCCCCTGCCCAGGAGGTACTCGGAGCGGAAGAGGCCGATGCCCTCGGCCCCGTAGCTGGCCGCGGTGGCCGCCTCTTCCGGGAACTCGACGTTGGCCTGGAGGCGCACCGCCACCCCGTCGAGGGTCACCGCGGCCAGCGCGCGGGTGCCCTGCAGGCGCGCCTCTTCCTGCCGGTACTCCTCCTGGACCACCCGGAAGCCGGCGAGGGTCGTTCCCGAGGGATCCACCACCACCTCTCCCTGGCCGCCGTCCACCACCACCAGGCTGCCCGGGGGGATGCGCCGGGTGGCGTCCTTGAGGCCCACCACCGCCGGGATGCCGAGGGAACGGGCGATGATGGCCGTGTGGTAGGTGGAGGAGCCCACGTCCGTCACCACCGCGAGCACACGCTGCCAGTCGAGCTCCGCGGCCTCCGAGGGCGTCAAGCCCTCGGCGACCAGGACGAAGCTGCCGGGCAGGTGCTGGAGGGAGGGGGCGTCCGCCGAGCCGCTTAGGTTGAGCTGGATCCGGCCCAGCACGTCGTCGAGGTCGGTGCTCCGCTCGCGCAGGTAGGCATCCGTGAACTGGGCGAAGAGGGCGTGGAGCTGGTCGGAGACCGTCCGCAGCGCCCACTCCGCGTTGACCCGTTCGTCGCGGATCATGGAGCGCACCCGGTCGAGCAGGAGCGGGTCGTCCAGCATCAGCAGGTGGGCGTCGAAGATGTACGCGTGCGGCATCCCTACCTCGCGGGAGAGCCGGTCCCTGATGGCCTGGAGCTGGACCCGCGAGGCCTCCACCGCGCCCATCAGGCGCGCCACCTCCGCTTCCCCTCCCTCGGGACTCAGCACGAGACGGAACACCGGTGCGGCGTCGCGCTCCACGATCAGCGCTCGCCCGAGCGCGATTCCCGGCGATACCCCCGTGCCCTTCAGCTCCACCGGCTCACCCTTCCTCCCCGAACCCGCTCTCCACGAGGGTGACCAGGGCCGAGAGCGCCTCCGCCTCGTCCTCCCCTTCGGCCGTCAGCTCGAGCACGGTCCCCTGCCCCGCCGCCAGGAGCAGGATGCCGAGGATGGACTTGCCGTCCATGGTCCGTCCCTCCCGGCTGGCGGTGACCCGCGAGCGGTAGCGGTTCGCCGTGTGGACGAAGCGCGCCGCCGCGCGGGCGTGCAGTCCCAGCCGGTTGCGGATCAGGACCTCCCGTCGGATCAAACCGGCTTCTTCTCGAGGATCTCGCTGGCCACATAGATGGCCCCTTTGCCCTGGTCGCGCACCGCCCGCGCGACCTCGGCCAGGGGACCCTCGCGCTGGCTCGTCAGCTTGATCAGCATGGGCAGATTGACCCCGGTGACGATCTCCACTCGCGGGGACAGGTAGGGCAGGCTCAGGTTGGTGGGGGTCCCTCCGAACATGTCGGTGAGGACGAGGGCGTCCCCCCCGCCCGCCTCGGCCAGCCCTCGCTCGATGGCCTGGCGGCACACCGAGGCGTCGTCTCCCCAGCCGATGGTGACGGCGGCGATCGCGGGGATCTCCCCCACGATGGTCCGGGCCGCGTTCACCAGCTCCTCCGCGATGCGCCCGTGCGTCACCACCACGATTCCGATCATGGTTTTTTCATCGACCCCCCACCCTGTCCCTCCCCACGTCGGGGGAGGGGAACGCTCTTGTACGTCCGGTGCCGCCTGGTTCGGCCCCGTGCTTCACGCCAGCCTCAAGTCTCTATGGTAAACGCGAACCGTCTGGCCTCTTTCCCCGAGGACTGCCCCCAGGGCGTTCGCGATCATCACCGAGCGGTGCCGGCCGCCCGTGCAGCCGATCGCGATCGTCAAGTAGCTCTTCCCCTCGCGCACGTAGCGGGGGAGCAGCCAGCCCACGAAGGCCTCGAGCCGGGAGAGCAGCGCCTTCGTCTCCTTCTCCCGCCGCAGGTAGCGCACCACGGAGGCGTGGTTGCCGGTGAGCCGCTTGAGCCGGGGGACGAAGTTCGGGTTCGGGAGGAATCGCACGTCGAACACCAGGTCGGCCTCGGAAGGGACCCCGTACTTGTAGCCGAAGGACATCACCGCCACCACCAGGGGGGTGGCGGAAGAGCGCAGCTCGTAGTGCTCCCGGACGTAGTCCCGCAGCCGATGGACCGTGTAGTGCGAGGTATCGAGGATGAGGTCGGCCATCTTGCGAAGGGGGCGCAGGGCTTCCCGCTCCTCGCGTATTCCCTCGATCACCGGCTGGTTCATGGCCAGGGGGTGCGGCCGCCGGGTCTCGCTGAACCGGCGCACCAGGGCGGCCTCATCGGCCTCCAGGAAGAGCAGGCTCGCTTCGACCCCCTTCGCCTTCAGCCCGCGGTAGACCGCCGGGAACTGGCGAAGGAAGCCGGGCTCGCGGATGTCGACCACCAGCCCGGAGCGGTGCAGCTCGGGCGACCGGCGGATGAGGGCGGCGAACGGGGGCATGAGCGCGGTCGGCAGGTTGTCCACGCAGAACCAGCCGATGTCCTCCAGGGCCCGCGCCACGTGCGTCTTCCCCGAGCCCGAGAGGCCCGTGATGACAAGGATGCGGGGCCGCTCGTGTCGGCGCGATCCCCTCCCCCTGCGTCGGGAGGGATAGGGTGGGGGGTCGAGAAGGATTCGGGGCCGCTCGTGTCGGCGCATTCCCCTCCCCCTACGTGGCCTCCGGGCACGAACCACCCTCAGCGCCCCCGGCGAGTGGGGCGCCGGGCCGCGCGGGCGGCCCGGCCCTGGCCGCTCCGCCGCGTGGCCGGCCCACCGCGTCTGCGGGGCCCGGGGCGCGCCGCCTGGCCGTCCGCGGCGATGATGGCGTCCACCCGCTCCGCGAACCTCTGGGCGGCATCGTAGCCCCGCTCCTTCAGCAGCTGGTTGCGCGCCGCCACTTCGATGAGGATCGCGGTATTCCGGCCCGGGGCCACCGGCATGCGGAGGAGGGGCACCTCCACTCCCAGGATCACGAACTTCTCGTCGTGGAGGCCCAGGCGGTCGTATTCCTTGCCCGCCTCCCACCGCTCCAGGTTCACGACCAGCTCCACCCGCTTCGACATGCGGATCGAGGAGACCCCGTACAGGTCCTTGATGTTGATGACCCCGAGGCCGCGCAGCTCCATGTGGTAGCGGGTGAGGTCGGGGGAAGATCCCTGGAGGACCTCGGCCATCCGCTTGATCTCCACGACGTCGTCCGCCACCAGGCGGTGCCCGCGGTCGATCAGGTCGAGAGCGCACTCCGACTTGCCGATCCCGCTCTCTCCCATGATGAGCACCCCCAGCCCGAAGACGTCCATGAGCACGGAGTGCAGGTGCAGCCGCCGGGCGAGCCGCTCCTCGAGGAACGAGGAGAGGTGCTTGATCAGGGGGGTCGATTCCGTGGGGGTGGAGAGCAGCGGAATGCCCGCCTTTTCCGCCGCCCTCAGGAGCTCGGCGGGCGGCTCCAGCCCCTTCGTGATGACGAAGCACGAGATGCGGCACCGGCACAGCTTGTCCAGGATGGCCACCCGCCGCCTCGGGGTCAGCTCCCGCAGGTAGCCGATCTCGCTCGCCCCGACGATCTGGACCCGGCCGTAGCGGATGTAGTCGGTGTAGCCGGTGAGGGCGAGGCCGGGACGCTGCACGCGGGAGAGGAAGACCTGGTGCGCCAAGCCACGCGCTCCCGCGACCAGGGTGAGCTTCAGGCTCTGGGCATCGGCGCCGAGGAGGTCGCGGATGGAAATCGCCTCCCCCTCGGCGGGGGGGGAAGCCCGGGGCGCGCGGCGCGGGGCCCGCACCCGCATCAGGCCTCGGGCTCGATCAGCCCCAGATTGCCGTCCTTCCTCCGGTAGAGCACGTTCAGCCGCTCCGTGGTGGCGTCGCGGTAGACCAGGAAGCCCTCGTCCCGGCGCCCCACCTCGAGGGCGGCCTCGTCCAGGGTCATGGGCTTGACCGGAAAGAGGCGGCTCCGCACCACCCGCGGCGACCGGTCGCCGCCCGGGGCCTCGGCCGCCGCGGCGAGGGTGCGGGGCGAAGCCCCCCGCTTGCGCACACGCCGCTTGCCCACGTAGCGCTGGGCCCGGCGCAGCAGCTTGTCCATCGCGTCGGAGACGGACAGCCCAAGGTCGTTGCTCCGGCTCTGCGCGGTCAGCCCGACTTTCTTCGAGTGGACGCTCGCCTCTGCGATCTGCCGGTGCCGGTCGGCGGTCACGGTGACGTGGGCGCGGGTGATCCCAGGCAGGACGCGGGCCAGCTTCTGCAGCTTGCGCTCGGCCAGGTTCCGCACCTCGGGCGGAACCTCCGTCTGACGGCCCGTGAACTCGATCTTCATCGACCCCCCACGCTCATCCGTCATCGACCCCCCACCCTATCCCTCAGTGCACCGCCTTGCGCAGGTTGGAGGGAGGGATCCGGAGCTCTTCGCGGTACTTCGCCACCGTGCGGCGGGCCAGGGGCAGCCCGTCCGCGCCCAGGACCTCGGCGATCCGCGAGTCGGAGAGGGGGCGCGCGGCGTCCTCCTCCCCGATCATCTTCCGGATGCGGTCCTTGATGGACACCGAGCTGATGGCCTCGCCCATGCTCGAGGTGATGCCGCTGTGGAAGAAGAAACGCAGCTCGTACACCCCCCGCGGGGTGTGCATGTACTTGTTTGCCACCACCCGGGACACGGTGGACTCGTGCATGCCGATGTCGTTGGCCACGTCCCGCAGCACGAGGGGTCGGAGGTGGGTGACCCCGTGTTCCAGGAAGGCGCGCTGATGGCGGACGATGGACTCCGCTACCTTGTAGATGGTCCGCTGGCGCTGGTCGACGCTCTTCAGCAGCCAGAGCGCGCTCCGCAGCTTGTCCTTCACGTAGTTGCGGGTCTCTTCGGAGCCCGGCTCCTTCTCGTCCAGCATTCGCCGGTAGGTGGGGCTGATGCGGAGCTTGGGGAGCCCATCGTCGTTGAGCACGATCTTGTAGTCGTCTCCCTCCTTCACCACGAACACGTCGGGAAGGATGTAGGCCGACTTCTTCGGGCTGTAGCGGTTGCCCGGCTTGGGGTCGAGGCCCTTGACGATCTCGAGGTGGCGCGACACCTCGTCGGGGGAGAGCGCCATCAGGCGGCCGATCTCCGCGTACTGGTGGCTCTGGAGCTGCTTCAAGCAGTCGCGGACCATCACGTCCGCGGGCGAGCCCTCGAGCCCGAGGTGCTTGAGCTGCAGGCGCAGGCACTCGGTCAGGGTGCGGGCGGCCACCCCCGGCGGGTCCAGGGCCTGGATCACCGCCAGCGCCTTGTCCACCTCGGGCCCCGGGTAGGGCCCCATGTTCGCGATCTCCTCGAGGGAGGTGCGGAGCAGGCCGTCCTCGTCGAGGTTGTGGATGATCGCTTCTCCGATCTCCATGGTCAGCTCGTCGGAGGCCGTCATGTGGAGCTGCCAGAGCAGGTGGTCGTAGAGATCGGGGGACTCCGTGAGGGTGTTCTCGATGGGCGGCATCTCCGGCACCTCGGAGGGCCGGGAGCGCCGCTCGAAGCCGCCATCGTCGAAGTAGTCCTCGAAGAACTTCTCGACCTCGATGTCCTTCAGGGGGTCGTTGGTCTTCTCCCCTTCCTCCGCCACCTCCTGTTGCTGGATCTCCTCCGCGGAGAGCGTCTCCTGGACCGGGACCTCCTCCAGGAGCGGGTTCTCCATCACCTCCTGCTCCAGCACCTCGGCCAGCTCGAGGGTGGTGAGGGGGAGCAGCTTGATGGCCTGCTGGAGCGAGGGGGTGAGGATCAGGCGCTGCGAGAGGCGCGTCGAGAGCCCGAGCTTCTGCTGCATGGCCAAGGGCTACACCTCGGCCAGCCGGGAGCGCTCAGTCCGGTCCGTCGAGGTGGAATCCCTCGCCGAGATAGACCCGGCGCACCTCCGGGTCGGAGGCGAGCTCGTGCGGCGTTCCGGATCGAAACACATTGCCGTCCCTGAGAATATAGGCCCGGTCCGTGATTTTCAAGGTCTCGCGCACGTTGTGGTCGGTGATGAGCACGCCGATCCCGCGGCGCTGGAGGTGCGCGATGATCTTCTGGATGTCGATCACCGCGATGGGATCGATGCCCGCGAAGGGCTCGTCGAGCAGGATGAAGGCGGGAGAGGTGGCCAGGGCACGGCAGATCTCGAGGCGCCGGCGCTCGCCTCCCGAGAGCGTGTAGGCGGGCTGGCGGGCCATGGCCTGGATGCCCAGCTCCTCCAGCAGGCTGCGCGCCCGGGGCCGCTGCTCGGCCGCGGGCAGCCCGAGCGTCTCCAGGATGGCGAGCACGTTCTCCTCGGCGGTCAGCTTGCGAAAGACGCTCGCCTCCTGGGGCAGATAGCCGATGCCCGCCCGGGCCCGCAGGTACATGGGCAGGGCCGTGATGTCCTGCCCGCCCAGGAAGACCTGGCCGCGGTCGGGCCGCGCGAGGCCGACCACCATGTAGAACGTGGTCGTCTTGCCGGCCCCGTTGGGGCCCAGCAGTCCGACCACCTCGCCCTCGCGGATCTCGAGGTCCACCTCGCGGACCACCACCCGCCGGCCGTACGACTTCGTGAGAGCCGCGGCCCGGAGGACGTTCGCGCCCGCGGGCTCAGGGCGTGGTGGCTTCAACGCTTGGGAGGCTCGCTCTGCGGGCGGTCGGGCTTGGGGGGCACGCCCTTCGGCGGGGCCGGCTTCGGAGGCTCCCGCTTGAAGACCGCCTCCGTGCGGACCTCCTCCTGACCATCGATCCGGATCCTATCGTCGCCCACGTGGAAGGTCAAAACACGCCCGGCGACGCTTCGCTCGGAGTCCTGGAGCTGGACCTTTTCTCCCACGAGCACGAACGTCTCGTCGCGGGGCGTGTAGGTGCCCTTCGTGCCCGTGGCCTTCCGCCCCCCCTGCTCCACCTCCACGGGCTGCCCGGCCTCCAGGCGCTCGACCGCGGATCCGTCCGGGGAGAGCGTGACCACCGCCTCGGGGCTCTTCGTCCGGATGTCGCCCTGGCGGATCGCCACCTCCCCCGTGTAGGTGATGCGGCTCTTGGCCTCGTCGTAGACCATCTCCTTGGAGCGCGTCTCCACCGCTTCCGGCGGCTTCTGCGCCCCCGCCCGGGGCCGCGGGTGGAGCACCGACGTCACTCCCCCGCTGCCCGTGAGGCGGCGCTGCCCCGCCGCGGGCTCCTCGAGCACGAGGAGGGGCGCCCGCACCTCGTCCTGCCCGGAGCGCAGGAGCGCGTTCTCCCGGTAGCGCGCGGTCCGGGCCGCCCCGTCGTACTCGAAGAAGCGGGCCAGGAAGACCGCGGGCTCTTCGCGGGAGAGGAGGCCCGGACGCGATCCCCTCTTGCGGACGGCCACGGTGTGCCGCACCCCCCCCCGCGCCGCCGCGGCGTCCTTGCGCGGCCCCAGGTCGATGGCTTCCGCCCGGAGGTCGCTCCCCTGCTCCTCGTCCACCACCCGGGCCTCCCCGGTCAGGAACAGCGTCTCCTTCGCGGGATCGTAGCGGGCCTTCCGTGCGGTGGCTTGCTGACGGGCCTGGGCGAAGTCCACATTGCCGTCGAAGCTCGCCATGGTCATGGCCCCGGTCACGGGGTCGACGAGGGCGTCCACGGTCTCGCTGCGCGCGGTCCGCGCGAGCGCGCCGCCCGGGCGCGCAGGCTCGCTGGTCAGGATCGTTCCCAGCTGGCCCTGCAGGATCTCCAGGCGGCCCTGGTCGTCGAAGCGGAAGACGATGACCCTGGCCTGGAGGCGGCGCCGCTCGGACGGACCCTTCAGGACCGGGAGCAGCTCGAGATCCGCGTAGAGCGGGTTCCCCGCCTCGTCGTGCCCGCCTGAGGCCACGGCCTGCTGCATCGTCCCTTCGGGACGAAAGACCACGTCGAGCTTCCGGCAGGCCAGCCGCCGGCCACCCGTGCCGACCGGACCCCCTTTCGTACCGGGCAGGATCTGGGCGTCCCCGGTCTGGAGCCGCACGTCCTCCTTGGCCAGCGCGCGCGTGATCACTTCGAAGTCCCCGAGGAAGCCGAGGGTGAGCTGCGCGGCCTCGAGCCAGTCCGCTCCCTGCCGCACGACCACGCCCCCCGAGAAGTCTATCGTGTCGTTGGAGCGCTGAGCCACCGCCCGGCCCGCCTGGATGTCGGTGGCGGGCTTGCCCTCTTCCTCGATCTTCAGCTGAACGTCGGCCAGGAGCTCGAGGCGCCGCGATTGCGCCTCGTAGCGCGCCCCCGTGCCGCGGCCCGAGACCTTCCCTCGCTTGAAGGCGACCTCCTCCGTGCTCTCCGCGACTCCGTCCTGGCCGCGGTAGCTCAGGGATTCGGTCGAGAGCTCGAGACCGTCGTCCGTCCTCACCTCGACCTTACCCCGGAACGAGGCCCGCCGGGGCCCGGGCTCGCAGAGGCACGCATCGGCGCTGATGGTGGCGGCGTGGGTCTTGCCCTGGGAGACGTAGTGGAAGGTGGCCTTCACCCCCCGGAGCTTCAGGCCCTCCTTCTCCTGACCCTGGGAGGACTCCGCCTCCACCAGGAAGCGCTCGTCCCCTTCCCGAAAGCTACGGAGGACGAGGCCGGTCGAGGTCGTGCCGCCCGAATCGTCGGCCGCCGAGGGCCGGCCGGTCGGGGCAGACGCCCCCGGCTTGCGCAGGCTCCACGCCACCGCGGCCAGCACCAGGACCAGGAGGGCGAGGAGGCCCGCGCGAAGGGTGCGGGTCGCGTGGGGGGTCATGCGCGCCTCAAGGAATCATTGTACCGTGGGGCCGTCGATGACCTCGCGGCTCTCTTCCTTCTTCCTGGCCGCCGTTGGGGCGGCGGTCGTCCTGGGGCCCGCGATCGCGCTGCTTCCCGGTCTCGCCGACCCGAGGAAGGCCCCGCCGTTCTATCCGCATGGCGACCACGCAGTGCTCGAGCTCTACACGCGCCTGGCCGCCTCGGGCGACCAGCGCCTCGGACCCTACTCGCGCTTCCATTTCCACCACCCCGGTCCCGCGCTCTTCTACGTCAGCATGCCCGTCTACGAGCTCTCCGGAGAGAGCCACGAGGGACTCAAGCTCGCCGCCCTGCTCATCAACGCCCTCTCGGTGGCGGGCCTGCTGTGGGCCGCTCGCCGTCTGGGGGGCCTCGCCGCCTACCTCGCGACCGCGCTGGGCCTGGCGGCCTTCGTGGCCTGGTGGGGGCCCACGGGCCTGTTCTCGAACTGGAACCCCACGATCGCGGTCCTGCCTTTCGGTCTCGGCCTCCTGGCCTGGGGAGGCGTCGCCGCCGGCCGCCCCGCCTTCCTGCCGGTCGCGTTCTTCGCCTCCTCCTTCGCGGTCCAGTCCCACGTGGGCTGCGCGCCGGTGACCGCCGCCGTGGCCGCGGCCGCCCTGGCGGTGGCCACGATCCCCAGGCTGAGCCAGGTCCTGCGTCTCCCCCCGGCCCCTCCCCGGGCATGGGTCCGGCCGGCCGTGTTCGGGGCGGTCGTGCTCGCCGTCCTGTGGGCCCTGCCCCTGGCCGAGCAGCTCGACCCGGAAGGGGGCAACCTGGGCCGCATCCTCGAGATCTCGACCCGGCCGCTGCTCCACCACCCGTCCTTGCCCGATGCCGCTCAGGCCCTCGCCGAGAATGCGGCCGCGTTCCTCATGGGCGGCGCCGGGAGCCCCGAGGGGAGTCGCCGGGCCTTCGCCCTCCTGGCGGTGGCCCTTGTCACCGCTCTCGGCCTGGCCTGGCGAGCCCGCTCGTGCCCGGGAATCGCCCTGCCCTTGGTCACCCTCGTCGGCATGGCGACGGCCGTCTACTCGGCCACGCGGATCCCGGGCTGGGCCCAGCCCTACCTGGTGGGCTGGATGTCGATGCTCGGCCTCG
>WNFT01000280.1_pt1 | contig 39888 bp, 36 predicted proteins | sample 5400191 | NCBI WGS metagenome assembly WNFT01 (sample SAMN13153359, study PRJNA577476) | soil metagenome | isolation source: 80 cm saprolite under Madrone tree | place: USA:California | collected 2016-06-14 | reverse complement strand
AGGCCCAGGTCTGGCAGCAGACGGGGAGCGCGCCGACCTTCAGTCTGATCGGTAGCGCCGCGCTCACGGTCACCGACACGCGACCGTGATCTGCTCAGGTATGGCCCCGTTCTAGTTGCGCCCGCCGGGATCGAGCAGATTTACCGCATTCTCCCGGGTCAATCTCGTCGAGATCGAGCGCTTCCACCGCACGCAGCGGATGACGCCCATCCGGACCGACCCGACGATCCTCGTCAAGGAGGCCGTGACCCCGTGTCGAGGACGATCGGCATCGTCTGGCTCCTCTCAAGGGGCAGTGTGCGCCGCGACGGTGACGGCGTCGATAAATGATCGCCAACGTCGGGCAGAACTGCGCACACTCGTGCGCCGCCGGCTCACCCGGGGCGGTAGCGTGAAGCCCAGAGCTGGAAGGCGAGGAGCGTGTAGAGCTTCTTCCTGTGATCACGCCGCCGGCTCTCGTGCTCCGAGAGGAGCCGCTCGACCGTCTCCGGGCGGAAGAGACCGCCCCGACGGATCGCGTCGGCTCCGCACGCCTCGCGTACGAGCGGACGAAGTGCGCCGCGGAACCAGTGGCCGAGCGGGATCCCGAAGCCCTTCTTCGGCCGCGCGAGGATCTCTCGCGGGAGAACGCCGGCGAGGGCGCGCTTGAGGACGTACTTCGTCGTGAGGCCATGGAGCTTCAGACCGATCGGAAGGCTCGCCGCCAACTCGACGACGCGCCGGTCGAGGAGCGGCACCCGGACCTCGAGCGAACAGGCCATGCTGGCGCGGTCTGTCTTCGTCAGGACCCCCTCGCCGAGGTAACCCTTGAGGTCGAGATAGAGCATGCGGTCGAGCCCCTGCGCCGATGGGGCGTGCGCGAGGATCTCGTGGAACGCCGCATAGGATGGCGGCGCCTCCATGCGCCCGAGCGCGTCGGGCGTGAATAGCTCCTGCTGCTCGGCTGGCGTGAACGAGCCGAGCCAGACGGCGTGGCGCTCGACGTCTGCGTAGTCCATGCCCTCGAAGAAGCGCTTGAGCTTGAAGTCGAGGCTCAAGTTGCTGAGCGAGACCGGGAGGCGCTCGACTGCAGGCCGCACGAGCCGGCGCCGTACCCACTGCGGCACGAGCTCGACCGCGCGGGCGAGGCGATGCGCCTGGTACGTCGGGTAGCCGGCGAACAGCTCGTCGCCGCCGTCGCCCGAGAGCGCGACGGTCACCGAGCGGCGCGTGAAGCGCGACAGCAAGAACGTCGGGATCAGCGACGCGTCGCCGAGCGGCTCGTCGAGGAGGTCGGGCAACCTCGCGACGAGGTCGAGTGCCCCGCGGGGGTCCAGGACCTCCTCGTGGTGGTCGGTGGCGAGCGCGCGCGCCACCCGACGCGCGTGGGCGGATTCGTCGAAGGACGAATCCTCGAAGCCGATCGAGAAGGTCTTCAGGCGGCCCCCGAAATGGCGGACGGCGAAGGCCGCGACCGTGCTCGAGTCGATTCCGCCCGAGAGAAAGACGCCGAGCGGCACATCGCTGACCAGGTGCTGACGCACCGAGACGTCGAGGGCGCCGCGGAGCCTCTCGACCGCTTCCGCGGCGTCGATCGTGCGGTCGGGGCGGAACTGGACGCTCCAGTACGGCTCCACCTTGAGGCGCCCGTCGGTGTACGTCAGCCAGTGGCCGGCGGGCAGCTTGCGGATCGAGCGAAAGATCGACGACGGCGCTGGGACGTACTCGTGGGCGAGGTAGCGCGACAGCGCAGTGAGGTCGAGCGTGCGGTCGATCGCCGGGTGCTCGACGAGGGCCTTGAGCTCGGAGGCGAAGACGATCTGCTCCGGCAGCACGGCGTAGTAGAGCGGCTTGATCCCGAGCCGATCGCGCGCGAGGACGAGCGTGCGCGCCGAGGCGTCCCAGAGTGCGATCGCGAACATCCCCTCGAGGTCGCCGAGCGAAGCGAGTCCACGCTCCTCGTACCCGTGCACGATGGCCTCCGTGTCGGAGCGCGTCACGAAGGTGTGGCCACGCGCGGTGAGCTGCGCGGTCAGCTCGCGGTAGTTGTAGATCTCGCCGTTGAAGACCGCCCAGACGCGTCGGTGCTCGTCGCTCATCGGCTGGTGGCCGGTCGCGAGGTCGATGATCTTAAGCCGGCGCATCGCCAGCCCGGCCGGGCCTTCAAGGAAGAACCCCTCGTCGTCCGGGCCGCGATGAACGATCCGATCGTTCATCCGTTTCAGGACGCCAGGGTCCGGCGTCCGGTCCCCGCGCGCGAGGACGTTACCGACGATGCCGCACACGCGCCTAGTCCGGCCGGTGGACGCCCACCGTCTCACGGACGTAGTAGGTGGGCTTGCGTTGCGTGTCGTAGAAGCCGCGGATGACGATGTCGGCGAGGAAGCCGATGAACAGCGAGAGAATGCCCGTGATGGAGAACAGCACCATCAGGAAGACCAGCGGCGTCGCTTCCAGGTGTCGCAGGACCAGGACGCGATAGGCGACGACGGCGAAGGACAGGGCGCCAAGGGCGAGGTTGAGGAGCCCGAAGCCACCGAAGATATAGTTGGGACGGGACGAGAAGTCACCGATGAACTTCAGCGTGATCAGGTCCACGAGCACCTTGTAGATCCGCGTCAGCCCGTACTTCGACGTGCCCCGAGTCCGCGGATGGTGGGTCACCTCCATCTCGGTCACCCGGCCGCCGACCCACGCCGCAAGCACCGGCAGGAACCGGTGCATGTCGCCATAGAGGCTCACGTCCTGGATGACCTCGCGCCGGTACGCCTTGAGCGTACAGCCGAAGTCGTGGAGCGGCACGCCGCTGACTGCGCGGATCAGGAAGTTCGCCACGTTCGACGGCAGGCGCCGCGAGAGCCAGAGATCGTTCCGGTGGCGCCGCCATCCCGACACGACGTCGTGCGAGTCGCCGAGCGCCTCGAGAAGCCGCGGAATGTCGCGGGGATCGTTCTGGAGATCGGCGTCGAGCGTCACGAGGATCGGATAGCGCGAATGAGCGAACCCCGCCGACAGGGCCGGCGTCTGACCGAAGTTCTTCCGCAAGCGGACCAGACGCACGTGGGAATCTCCCGCGGCGAGCGCCCGCAGCACCTCCCACGAGCCGTCGCTGGAGCCATCGTCCACGTAGATGACCTCGTACTCGCGGGCGAGGAGCTTGAGCGCCTCGGTGAGGCGCGCGTGGAGCGGCTCCAGGTTGTCACGCTCGTTGAGGACCGGCAGGACGACCGAGACGCCCTCGGGCTCAGCCACGGCGCGCGCCCTCCTGATCGGCGGACTCGCAGCGCACGACGTAGCGGAGGGGAAGCCAGCGGAACGGGATGCCCTCGATGCGCGTGACGCGCAGGCCGGGTGGAATCAGCGCGAGCAGCCCGGCGAGATCGAAGGCGTGCAGGTGCCACTCGTCGTCCATGCGCTCCGGCATCTGATAGTCGCCGGCGCGCTCGCTCAGCAGGACGCGGTACAGCCCGCTCTTTCGGAGCATCGCCTTGAGCGCGTTGATCAGCCGCTCGTTCGGCACCGAGACGACCGCGACGCCTCTGCGCGCGACGATCCGGTGCATCTCCGCGAGAGCGGCGGCCGGTGAGGGGAGGTGCTCGAGCACCTCCGAGCAGTAGACGCGCTCCCACGCACGATCTCGGAATGGCAAGTGCTCGGCGTCGCCCTGCAAGAGGGCGCCTTGCCTTTCGAGACGGCGCGCCGCCTTTGCGAGAAGCGACTCGGCGAGGTCCATGCCGAAACGCCGCGCGCTAGGAACCTGCGCCAGGATGTGCCCGGCGCCACATCCGATCTCCAAGACTCGATCGCCGGGCCGCGGCGCGAGCAGGGCAAGGATGCGACGGACGCGCTTGCGCTCGATGTACCGGATCAAGGGGCTCGGATGGTTGTGAAACTGCTCTACGTCGTACTTCTCGACCATCGCGTCGTTCCACGCCTTGAACTCGCGCAGGTCGCGGAAGGCGCGCGCGCTCACTGCCGAACCGCCTGCCGGGGGTTGTGGGCGAAGAGTCCGGAGACGACGGCGGGGTATGCCTGGTCGATTCCCCTGATCACCGTAACGCCGCCATTATATTCGCGAGGCCCGGAATTCCGCCATGTCCAGAATGACTCCGACCCGTAAGCGAGGCGCGCGGCTCAGACAAGGGTCCCGAGCCCGATCAGTGCGAAGGACAGCAGCGCGTGCATCCCGAGCAGCGCGGTCACGAAGAGTGCGGGTACGCGCAGAGCGACTGCCTCGCACTGCCGCCAGTAGAAGAACAGCATCGGCAAGACGGGGAAGAGGTACCGACCCTGGCCTTGAAAATCGTAGACCCAGGACCGGTAGACCGATTGCGCGAGCACCAGTGCTGCGCAGACCAGGACACCGATCAACAACGACCATGCTCTGCGAGACCCGCGCAGGGCGACCGGAAGGATGAGGATCGCCAGCAGGGCGACATAGAGGCCTCCAAAGGCGCGATAGAACCAGGGGACGGCCACAACACCCATCCATCCGTAGAGGCCGCAGAAGCTCCGGAAGGAGAGCCCCAGCCAGTCGAGCGTCGTCAGGACGTCCCACAACGGCACGCCCTTGGCCCGGAGCGCCATGAATGGAAACGAGTTCGGACTCGTCTGGGCCGATGGCCTCATCTCCGGCACCGCCACCTTCTCGGCGTGTTCGACGATCTTCTGTCCGGTTTGAAAGTCATTCACCCAGCCGTGGTACGTCGCCCACGGGAGTGCGACTGCCGCGGCGATCAGGACAAGGAGCGCCGCACGCTTCCAGTGCCTCATTTCGTTGCCGAGCCATACGAGGACCCAGCCGACAAACCCGATGCCGACCAGATAGTTCAGCTTGGAGAGGGCAAGGAGACCGAGCAGCCCTCCCACGACGAACGCCCCTGCGGTCGGTCGCGCCTGGGCCCCGCTCAAGAAGGAACGAACGCCGGAGTCGGGCCGGCTCAGCTCCACGACAAGGACCGTGAGGAGCGCGAAGGGAAGCGCGTCTCCGTTGATATACGAAAAGATGTACCAGACCTGCGGGGTCAACAGGAGGAAGCCCAACGCTGGGGTGAAGCCTCTCGCGCGAACGATCGTCCACGCGACCAGGCCCCAATAGAGCGACACCTGAAACCACCGCATCGCAACGGGGGGAGCCAAATCCAGGCCCTTCCCCAGGGCTGCGGCCGTGCCGAAGATCCAGTAAACGATATCCCCTTCGTCGAGATAGGACCGACCGTATCGGCTGTACGTCGCTGCCGCGTCCGGCGCGCCGACAGGGGGAGGCAGCCAGTGCTCGAGAAAGTATCGCCCGGCGTCGAGATGCAGCCCCTCATCGGGGTGGGCGTTGATCGGGCTTCTTACCGCCATGAGGACGACCAACACCGCCGACGCCACGAGTTGAAGCACGAGCACGACGGCGAGCGCGCGCTGCCCGCCCACGGCGTGGGCGGCGAACAATCGCCTCATCGCGCCGAGAGCCCGAGTCGTGCGGCCGAGCGTGCCGAGTGCCTCACCGACCTCGTGATGCTTGAGGTTCAGGCCTTGAGTTCTCATTGCCCGTTCTTGTCGCCACGCTCCTCCGGACGGGCATAGGGATGCAAGCGACGAGCCAGACATGACACTATCGTGCCGTTCGGGGTCGTCCTCAAGCCCGTGATCCTGCAAGCGAATTTGACGGCTCCGTCACTCGCTCTGCTCCCGAGCGCATCGATCGCCATCGCGCCCTGACACATCTGACGCCAACGATCGGCTCTTGCCGGACTGTCCCGTAGGCAGAGGCGACCGTTCCGGGGCACCGAGCTTGCCGATCTCGCCAGGGCTCACTGCGCTGGGTCGCCCGTCCCGGCATGAGCGTCGGTACCAGCGTGAGTCAGGCCGAGCGCCTCACGCGGGTTAGTGAGATCCTCGTCGAGCTCTTCTGCTCGCCCGTCCCGACTCATTTCTTCCAGACGCTCGGCGACCGAAGAACATCGAGCTCCACGCCGAGCTCCCGGAGGCGGCGACCATTTCGGCGGTCCAGAGCCGAATCAGACAGGTGATCAACCTCCTCGACAACGGCGTCAAGCACACACCGGCCGGCGGGCGCGTGACGATCTCGGCGGCGTTCTCGGCCGGCGCCGCCAGCGGCGAGAGGGTGACGATCCGCGTGACGGACAGGGGCATCGGCATCCCCGCCAAAGATCTGCCGCACGTGTTCGACAAGTTCTACCGGGTCAAGAACAAGGCGACCAGCGGAATCGCCGGACCGGCCTCGGGCTCGCCATCACCAAGGGCATCGTCGAGGCCTATGGGGGACGGATCCGCGTCGAGAGCCTCGAGGGCGCGGGCACCACCTTCGTGGTCGAGCTGCCGCTCGTTCGGCCCTGACGGTTATGACGACCTCGGCCCTGCGGCTCACCTGGCGGCTTCGACCTCGTCCAGCAGGCGGGCCGGATCGCCCGGACGGATCGAGCCCGTCGCGAGTACGCGCGCATAGACGCGGCTCCAGCCGGGATGACGCTTCTGGGACACGCGGGCGTAGTCGCCGTCCTTGAAGGTGCGTGTGATGTTGATGCAGGGGCTCGTGTAGCGTGTCACCTCGAGGAGCACCGTCTCACCGAGGAGCACGTGGCACCCCGGGATGACGGCCGACCAATCGAGCCCCTCGAGCGTGACGTTCTCGCCGATGGCGCCGGGCACGATCTGGTGCCCCTCGCTCTGGAGGATTCGGATCGCCTCCATCGCGTAGAGGCAGACGGCCCGCTCCGGGCCCCCGTGGTGCTCTGCGTCGCGGTGCGCGTCGCCTTCGAGTCCCTGGGCCGTGACGCGCGTCCACGCCACGGCTGTCTTCGGGACGCCGCCGGGCGAGACGCTGATCTGAACAATCTTCCCGCTCACAGGTGACCTTCCGTTCGAGGTTCCTGATCCCTCGTTCGATTGTACTCGAGCGTCCAGCCGGCCGACCCCCGAGCTTCCGGCGAGCCGGCTTGATGAGCGCCGGGCATCAGCGCCCGGCGCGCTGGATCATCCGCTGGACCCGCGCCTCCAGCACCAGCTCGCCGCGCTGGTTCAGGACGCGGTGCCGATAGGTGACGATACCGCGGTCGGGCTTCTTCGTCTCGCGCTTGTCGGCGACCTCGACCTCCACCGTGAGCGTGTCGCCTTCGAGCACCGGTGCCGTCACACGCAGCTCACCGCCGAGATACGCCATGCCCGTGCCGTGGATGAGTCCGGTCTGCATGATCAGCCCCTCGGAGAGCGCGAACGTCAGGGCCCCGGGCGCTGCGCGCCGCTGGAACAGCGACTCGCGCGCGACGTATTCCATGTCCATGAAGAGTGGCTCGGTGAAGCCGCACAGGTTGACGAAGGTCACGATGTCGGTCTCGGACACCGTCCGGCTGAGCGTACGGATGGTGGCGCCGATCTCGTGCTGCTCGAAGTGCAAGCCCTGGCCGATCATGATTTCCTCCCCCGTTCGAAGATCATGAGCCAGACGTCGGAGCGCGGCGCGTAGTCGAGCGCCTCGGCGCCCCACCGGTACACGGTCTCCCGCCGCGACACGATGTCCACCACCCCGACTCGCGTGAAACTCCGCTGATACTGCTCGAACCATCCGAAGATCGTCTGATCGGAGTTTTCCCGGACGAGCCACGACCCCGTCGCGCGGACGAAGACCAGATACCGGGGGTCGGCGGTCTCGATCTCCCGGATCATCTGCCACTGCATCGCCGCCGCGTACGGCTGGAGCTCCATGAGCGGGTAGGTGTAGATATATCCGGTCGCCGAGCGCCGGCCCGCGTAAAAGTAGATCTGAGGCTCGGACCCGACCACGGCGACGCGGTCGCCCGGCGAGGTGTGTTCGCGGATATAGCGCGCGATCTCCACCGACTCCGGGAACGGGTTGCGCCCGTAGATCGCCCGCGAGACCTGGGCCGGGCCGAGCTCGAAGAGCACATTTCGCGATGCGAGGAGCGGCTGCCCGAGGGCGGCGGCCGCCAGGGCGATGGTGACGCTCCGGCGGAGCGCGCTCGATCGCGACGCCAGGAGCGAGCTCAGGGCGTCGAGACCGATCGCGGCCAGCAGAGCGAGCGCGGGGAGCATCAGAAGGAAGTACTGCGGCCTGAAGTGAAAGCCCACCATAGTTCCTAGAGAAGACGCAGCCACCAGGAGCAAGACGAAAGCTCTCCGGGATCTGAGGCGGTCCCGCAGGAGGGCGACGAGGCCGATCGTGCCGAGGGCGAGGGTGACCGAGGAGGAGGGCGCGATGGCCGCGATGCGGCCGAGCAGACTGCCCCAGAAAGCGGCAAACCCCGCCGAGTAGTGCGACGCGTAAACGAACGACCAGAACCAAAAGGTTCCGAACGTCCCCGCACGCAAGATGACCAGACAGACCAGTACGAAGGGTGCTGCAGCGGCGGCCAGGAAGAGGACCGTCGCGCCGAGGCGTCCCGGCCAGCGGGGCGACGCATCCGGGCCGCTCGACAGGAGCAGGTAGAGCGCGCCGCCGACGACGAAGGTGGCCGCGCTCTGCTTCATGAGGAACGCCAGACCGAAGAGGAGCGCGCCGGCGAGCACGCGGAGTGGTTGTCGGTCGCGCGCCGGGGCCAGGAGGACGAGCGCGCCGGCGAGGCTCGGGAGGAGAACGAAGTGCTCGGCGTAGGCCGCGAGACCGAGGACGTTCGGGTTCAGCGCTTGCACCGCGTAGACGGCGGCCGCGACGAGGCCCGCGGGCGGCCCGGCGAGGCGCGCGGCGAGGAGGTACGTGAGCACCGTCGTGCCCGAGGTCACGAGGATGAGGCCCGCGTGAATCGCGGCGGTCGTCTGGCCGAATGCGGCGAGGATCAGGGCATAGGCGCCGTAGATACCGGGTACCTTGAGGTTGTAGGCGCCGGCATAGGGCGGGACTCCCTCGAGCAGGAGCTGGCCGAAGTACGCGTACTCGCCTTCGTCGCGATCGAGGGGGACGTCGAGCAGCCTGAGCCGGATCGTCGCCGCCGCCAGGACCACGATGGCGACCGAAAACCATGCCCAGCCCTGACGCCTCACGGGCGCACCTTCTCGTACAGCGTGATCTTGGGTCGATCGCCCGGCTCCCGGTAGACGTGGCGATCCGGCTCGGGGATGTTCTCCCAGATCGTATCGGCCACGTTAAGGTCGACGCGGCGGTACCGCTGTGGCGTGACCTCCGATGTCAGGTACTGGAGCGTGCGCTCGGCGTCGTCCCTCGCGCCCAGCGCTGCAGGCTGAAATCGGAAGAAGTAGCGGACGATGACCCAGTCGGGCGGCGGCCAGCCCGCGAGAGTCTGACAGCCCTGCCCGCCTCGCACTTCCAGGTTCGTGTAAAAGCGGAGCGGCAGGTCGCCGTACGAGATGAAGACCCGGGCCCCCGGCGGTGCGGCGGCCCCGAGATAGCGGACGATCCCCTCGATCGGCCCGCGAACGTCGTGAGTGATCTCGTCCACGTACTTCACCAGCGTCAGCGCGAGCTGGCCTCGTACGAGATCGGCCCGATCGGGCAAGAGAGCGAGCAGCAGGACCGCGGCGGCCAGCACGCGGCTTCGCGCCGCGAGGGCTTGGACGATGCGGGCCTGGAGGAGTGCCAGGACGGGCAGGAGCGTGAGCACGTACCGGAAGAAGACGAACGGCACCGTGGCGACGACGAGAACGTGGGCGATCGCGAACGCGACGAGGAAGAGGCACGCGCGGGTCTCGGCAGAGCCGAGATCCATTCGCGCGCGGCTCCAGGCGGCGACCGCGACGAATGCCGTGACGAGCAGTAAGGTCGGGAAGGCGTAGAGCTCGATCTGCGCGGCGTACTGGGCCAGGTTCGCCCCGAACGACGCTATGGAGCTGAGTGAGAGCAAGATACTGCTCTTTCCCCCGAGGTCCGCTCCCAGGAGCCATGGGAGATTCACGAGAATCGCCGTAGCGAGCGCGGCGGTGAGCCATGGAAGAACGGTGCGGTCGAACGAGACCACAAGAAAGCCGAGCAGGAGCCCGGCCACCGCGCCGAAGAACAGGAGATGGCTCGTATGCAGCAGCACGCTGAGCGCCAGGGCCAGGCCGGCGGCCGCGAGGCGGCGGCGGGCCGGCAGGGAGAAGAAGAAGTAGAGGATCCAGATCGCCGCGAAGATCGCCACGCTGTAGTAGCGGCACTGACGCACGTGCAGGAGGAACGGTACCGAAAGGAGCAGGGAAGCGGCGGCGACGAGAGCGGTTCCCTGGTCGCCGAAGACCCGGCGCGCGAGCAGGTACATCGAGGGCACCGAGAGGAGGCCCAGAAGAGCGAACGGAAGGCGGGCCGCGAAGGTGCCCGCGTCGAGGAGCGCGAAGGAGACCGCGGTAATGTAGATAGGCAGCCAGGGTGTCTGCCGCCAGAGATAGTTGGCGTCGTAGTCGGTGCCGCACTCCTGGGAGATGAGACTCGCACCGTCCCAGGCGACGGGGACGCCGAAGCGAAGGATGTTCTTCGCGAGGAGGGCGGTCTCGGCCTCGTCGTCCCAGAGGTAGCGGTCGTCGAGATTCGGAAGGATCAGGGCCGCGGCGAGGATCAGGAGCCCCGCGACCACGCCAGAGGTTCTCATCGCCTACTGCTGTCGCCACGCTGAGCAGCGGCTCGGCGCTCGAGGATCATAAGCCATGCCTCCGAGCGCGGCGTGTAGGCCGCCGCCTCCGGGCCCCAGAGATACCTGGTCTGGCGGAGCGACACGATCTCGACGACACCCACCCGGTCGAAGCGCTTCTGGTATTCATCGAACCACTGGAAGATCGTCTCATCGGAATTCGGCGTCATCAGCCACGAGGGCGGAACTCTCACAAAAACCACGAACCGGGGATTGTGGGCCTCGATCTCCTGGATCATATGGTGTTGCATCGACGCCGCGTAGGGCTGGGGCTCCATCAGGGCGTAGGTGTAGACGTAGCCCGTGGCCGCGCGGCGTCGCGCGTAGAAATAGATCTGCGGTTCCGAGCCGACCACGGCGATCCGGTCGTCCGGTGAAGTCCGCTCTCTGATGTACCGAGCGATCTCGACGGACTCGGGGAACGGATTCATGCCGTAGATGGCGCGAAGCACCTGGTGCGGCGTACCGGTGAAGAGAATCGCGCGCTCCAGATACACGAGGTGGAGGAGCGGACCGGCCGCCAGCGCGATCGGGATCCCGTACCGCAGGACCGGTGCGCGGACAGAGGAGAGGCGTCGTGCGACGGAGTCGACCGCGACACCCGCCAGGATCGCGAGGACTGGGAGGAGGAGGATGAAGTACTGGTTCCGGAAGTACAGCCCCGCCGACGTTGCGAGCAGCGCTGCGCCTCCGAAGAGGGTGACGAAGAGAGCCCGCGCGCGCGTCTCGCGAGCCCAGAAGAACGCCGAGAACCCGAAAGCGGAGAGCGCGACGGCCAGGTACGAGGTCGGCAGGATCGAGCCGAGCGCGCTCCCGAGGTTCATCACTCCCCGCGCGAGCGGCGTCAAGGTAGCGTACGTGTGGGCGTAGGTGAAAGTCCAGAACCAGAAGTTGCCAAGGGTGCCTGCGAAGAACAGGAGCAGACAGAGCGCCGCGAACGGCGCCAGCGCGCCCACCACGAGGGCCCCGCCCGCGACGAGCCGCCGGCGGGCGGCGTCCGATTCGCCGAGGAGGGTGTACAGGACGGCGAACGCCAAGAAGGCGCCGCCACTCTGTTTCATGAGGAAGGCGGTGCCAAAGAGCAGGCCGCTGCCGAAGAACGCGGACATCCGTCGACGATCGATCGCGTGCAGGAGGACCAGCACGCCCGCGAGGACCGGCGGCAGGACGAAGTGCTCGGCGTAGGCGGCGGAGAAGAGCAGTCTCGGGCTCAACGAGAGCGTCGCGAAGGCAGCGGCGGCGACCGCGGCCACGGTCGCGCCGAACACCCCGTCGGCTACGAAGAACACGAGAACGATCGTCACGGCATCGACGATGAGCAGCCCGAGGTGTATGGCCGTGGGGGTCTGGCCGAAGAGGGCGAGGATCAAGGCGTAGACGGCGTAGATGCCAGGCATCTTGAAGTTGTACGCCTGTGCGTACGGGGGAATGCCCTGGAGCAGGAGCTGCGCGAAGTAGCCGTACTCGCCCTCGTCCCGATCGATCGGAAGATCCAGCAGCCGGACGCGGACTGCGGCGGTGGCGAGCACGACCACCACCAGGACGCCGAGAGTCCAGGTCGGACGCTTACTCACCGAGATAAGCCCGGCGGACCTCCGGGTTGTCGGCCAGCTCCGCCGCGGTGCCCGTGAGCGCCATCGTGCCGGTCTCGAGTACGTAGCCCCGGTGGGCGATGGAGAGCGCCATGGCCGCGTTCTGCTCGACCAGAAGGATCGTCATGCCCTGGCGGTTGATGTCGCGGATCGTGTCGAAGATCTGCTCGACGAGGACGGGCGCCAGTCCCATGCTCGGCTCGTCCAGCAGGAGGAGCCGGGGGTTCGCCATGAGCGCGCGGCCGATCGCGAGCATCTGCTGCTCGCCGCCCGAGAGGGTGCCCGCCACCTGGGTGATGCGCTCGGCGAGCCGCGGGAAGAGCGCGAAGACGCGCTCGAGGTCGGCGGCGATCCCCGGGTCGCTTCTGAGATAGGCGCCCATCGTGAGGTTCTCGCGGACGGTGAGGCGGTTGAAGATGCGGCGTCCCTCGGGCACGTGCGCGACGCCCCTGGAGACGATCGCGTGCGGAGGCACGCCGACGAGCGGCTCGGCCTCGAGCGTGATGGTGCCGCGCGTCGGGTGGAGGAGACCCGAGATGGTCTTGAGCGTGGTCGTCTTTCCCGCTCCGTTGTTGCCGAGGATCGTGACGATCTCGCCGAGCCCCACCTCGAGCTCCACACCCTTGAGCGCCCGGATCTCGCCGTAGGCGACGTCGAGCGACTCGACCTTAAGCACGGCGCGCCCCCCGGGGACCGGCACCACGGGTGCCCAGGTAGGCCTCGATGACGCGCACGTTCTCCTGGACCTCGCGCGGCGACCCCTCCGCGATCTTCTCGCCGTGGTCCAGCACGGTCACCCGGTCGGACACCTCCATGACCACCCGCATGTTGTGCTCGATCAGGATGATGGCGAGCCCCAGGTCGGCGACGAGGCCGCGCAGGAGGCGCATCAACGTGCCGGCCTCTCCCTGGGTCATACCGGCGGTCGGCTCGTCGAGCAGCAGGAGCGCGGGCTCGGCCGCAAGCGCGCGCGCCAGCTCGAGCCGTCGGCGGTCGCCGTACGGGAGGTTGCGCGCCACGGCGTTCGCGTTGGCCTGCAGGCCGACACGGTCGAGCAGGCCGATCGCGCGCGCGGCGATATCCGACTCCGTCCGGCGGAAGCTGCGGCTATGTGAGAGGACATCCCACAGACCGAGGGCGATCCGCGAGTTCATGCCCACGAGGACATTTTCGATGGCGGTCATGTTGGAGAAGAGCCGGATGTTCTGGAACGTTCGGCAGATACCCAGCGCCGTGATCTGGTCGGGACGCAGACCGAGGAGGGGCTGGCCGCGAAAGGTGACGCTGCCATCGTCGGCGGCGTAGAGCCCGGTGAAAATGTTGAAGAGTGTGGTCTTTCCGGCCCCGTTCGGCCCGATGATGGACGCGATGCCGCGCTCGAGGGCGAAGTCCACCTCGTGCAGCGCGGTGAGGCCCCCAAACCTCTTCGTGACACGCCGCGCCTCGAACAGCGCCATCTAGCCTCCCAGCTCGTGCTGGCGCCGCCGCGCCGGGAAGATGCCTTGCGGGCGAAAGATCATCATCAGGACGAGGATGACGCCGAAGACCATCCGCTCGTACTTGGCCGGCTCGAACTGCGTCGGGAGATCGGCGAGGCTGTAGCCGAGAACGGTGACGCCGGCGTTCTTAAGTTCATTGAGCCAGAGCGAGAACCCCTTGAGCACCTGTAGATTGAGCACGGTCACGACGGTGGCGCCGACGATGGCGCCGGGAATGGATCCCATGCCCCCCAGGATGACCATGGCGAGCACGCCGATCGACTCCAGGAACGTGAACGACTCCGGGTTGATGAAGACCTGCTTGGCGGAGAACAGCACGCCCATGACGCCCGCGAAGGACGCGCCGCAGGCGAAGGCCATGAGCTTCATCCGTACCAGTGGCACGCCCATGGCCCGCGCCGCCAGCTCGTCCTCGCGGATCGCCTCCCAGGCGCGACCGATGTGCGAGTTCTCGAGCCGGCGATTGACGATGACGACCGCGACCACGATGAGCAGGGCGAGGAAGTAGAAGTACTCGCCGTACGGCAGCCCGAACGGCGTCGGGGGTCGGGAGATGGGCGTGATGCCCTTGGGGCCGTTCGTGAAGTTGATCGGCTTGTCGAGATTGTTCGCGAGGACGCGGATGACCTCGCCGAAGCCCAGCGTGACGATGGCCAGGTAGTCGCCGTGGAGGCGCAGCACGGGCAGGCCAAGCAGGATCCCGGTGGTGGCCGCCACTGCGAGTCCCACGAGGAGGAACACATAGAACCACCAACCGGCCAGCGGAAAGCCTCCCCCGAAGATGACGTTCGCGTGCGGCGAGCCGAAGATGGCCCAGGAATACGCGCCGACGGCGAAGAAGGCCACGTAGCCGAGGTCCAGGAGCCCGGCCAGGCCGACCACGATGTTGAGGCCCAGCGCCAGCGCGACGAAGATCCCGACCTGGGTCGCGACTTCGAGGTAGTAGCTGTTGAAGTACCCGATGACCGGCATCAGGACGAGGAGAGCCGCCGCCAGCAGGCTCCACCGGAGCCGCTCGGGGATCCGGGCGCGATAGACGAACAGGAGCGAGCCCTGGAAGAGGAGAAATACGAGGACCGATCGTGGAAACATGGCGACGGCGAGCGCCGAGCCCGCCACCAGCCCGACGCTGAGCAGCGCCTGGATCATGCGCGCTCTCGCACGACTTCGCCCAGAAGGCCCTTGGGCCGGAAGATCAGGATCAGGATCAGCAGCGAGAAGGCGAGGATGTCCTTGTACTCGGCTCCGAACGCGCCGCCCGTCAGCAGCGAGAGGTAGGACGCGGCGAACGCCTCCAGGAGCCCCAGGACCAGCCCGCCGACCATCGCGCCCGGAATGTTCCCGATGCCCCCCAGCACGGCCGCGGTGAACGCCTTCAGCCCCGGGATGAAGCCGCTGTACGGGTTGATCAGCCCGTACTGGACACCGAAAAGGACGCCGGCGGCGCCGCCCATCGCGCCACCGATCAGGAACGTGAGCGAGATGATCCGGTTGACGTCGATGCCCATGAGGCTGGCCGCCGCCTGGTCCTCGGCCACGGCGCGGATGGCGGTGCCGACCTTCGTCCGATTGACGATCAGATGGAGTGCCCACAGCATCAGGAGCGCACCGACGATGACGACGAGCGACTTGACCGACACGTCGAGGGTCTCGGTCAGTTCGAAACGGAGGTTCAGGACATCGAGGGTGGGATAGACCAGATTGAACGCGTTCCGCCAGAGCGACTCGAAGAGCCGAATCATGTCCTGGAGGAAGAACGAGATGCCGATCGCGGAGATGAGGGGAATCAGCCGCGGAGCGTTGCGCAGCGGACGGTAGGCGACCCGCTCGACCGTGACGGCGAGCAGCCCGCTGCCGGCCATGCCGGCGAGCAGGACCAGGATGAGGACGACCGGCCAGGGGAGACCCTCGAGGAGTCCGACGCTCTTGAGCCCGAGCATGACCTCGACCCCGACGAAGGCGCCTACGATGAAGATCTCGGAGTGGGCGAAGTTAATGAACTCGAGGACGCCGTACACCATCGTGTAGCCCAGCGCGATCAGGGCGTACATGAAGCCGAGGATGATACCGTCGAGCAGAACTTGCGGGAAGATGCCGATCAGAAGTTCGACGTCCATGCGCTATGCACAAGTCGGCCTGAGAGGGCGGGGTGGGTCGGGGGACCCCATCCGGGACCTGTCGTCTCTTTCAGGTCCCGGATAGGGTCCCCCGACCCACCCCGCCCCCTCGGACCGAGCCTACTTCTTGGCTGCGGCGGGGGCGGCGATGGTCAGCTGCTTGACGATCTTGTTGTCGCCCCACTTCCCGGGATCTTCGTTGGCGACCTGCAGCACGAAGTAGAGCGCCTTCTTCCGGTCGCCCTTCGCGTCGAACTCGATGTCGCCGGTGATGCCGTTGGGGAGCTTGACCATGCGGACCGCGGTCGCCACGTCCTCGCGGCTCGGCACCTTGCCGCCCTTCGCGGCGGTCTCGATGGCCTTGATCGCGATCGTGGCCGCGTCGTACGCCTCGGCCGCGTACGGCTCGGGGTTCTTGCCGAACTTCTTCTTGAACTCCTCCGAGAATGCCTTGGCCTTGGGCAGCGCCGAGGTCGGCCCCGCGGCCGAGGTGTAGTACATCCCGACCACGGCCTTGCCGGCGATCTTCGTCAGGTCGGACGAGTCCATCCCGTCGGGACCCAGGAATTTCCCCTTCACGCCCTTCTCGCGCGCCTGCTTGAAGAACGGCGCCCCCTGATCGTAGATGCCGCCGAAGTAGATGACGTCGGGGTTCTTCGCCTTCATCGGGGTGATGATGGGATCGAAGTTGGACTTTTCTTCGGTGCCCTCGAAGCCGAGGACCTTGAGGCCCTTCTTCTCGGCGTCGGCCTTGAAGAACTCGGCCACGCCCTGACCGTACGGCGTCTTGTCGTGGATGATGTACACCGACTTCGCCTTCATCGTGGCGTGCGCGAACTCCGAGCCGACGACGCCCTGGACGTCGTCACGCCCGCACACGCGGTTGACGTTCGGGTAGCCGCGGTCGGTGACGACCGGATTCGTGTTCGCCGGCGAGATCATCACGAGTGAGACTTCCTTGTAGACCTCCGAGGAGGGAATCGCCACGCCCGAGTTGAGGTGACCGATGATGGCGAGGATGTCCTTGTCGGCGATGATGTTCTTCGAGTTCGCCACGCCCACGTCGGGCTTGGCCTGATCGTCGAAGGGAACCAGGTCGACCTTGAACCCTTGTTTCTCGAGGGTCCCCCTGAGCTTTTCGACGGCGAGCTGCGCGCCGAGCTTGATACCCTCGCCGAGGGCCGCCTGACCGCCGCTGAGAGGGCTCTGGGTGGCGATCTTGATCGTGCCTTTGCCGGCTTGCGCCCGCAGCTCGGACGCCGGAACCAACGCCACGGCCAGAACCGCGAGGAGCGCAAGAACGAGGCGGACCCTGTGATGGATCATCGGTGCCCTCCTTAGAGTTCGGTCAGGTGATGCGTGCAGTCGGCTCGGCGGCATTATAGCGACCCGCGCCGGGTCAAGTCACGCGCCGCGCGGATCGCCGCGAGGAACTCGCGCGAAGGATTCATCAGATCCATCAGCTCCGGCGCCGCACCATCTCGACGCTGCTGACGCGTCCCTCGAGGAACGCCGCATCGTCCATGAGCTTCAGGTGGAACGGGATAGAGGTCTTGACGCCTTCGAGCACGGTCTCGCGCAGGGCCCGGCGCATCCGATCGATCGCCTCGGCGCGGTCCGCGCCGCGCACGATGATCTTGGCCAGCAGCGAGTCGTAGAAGGGCGGCACCGCGTAGGGCGCCATCAGATGGCTGTCCACCCGCACGTTGAAACCGCCCGGGGGCACCCAGGCGGTCACGCGGCCCGCGCTCGGGGCGAAGGTCTCGGGATCCTCCGCGTTGATCCGGCACTCCATCGCGTGCCCGTCGAACCGCACCGCGTTCTGCCGATAGCCGAGCGATTCGCCGCCGGCGATCCGGATCTGCTCGCGCACGAGGTCCATGCCGGTGATCATCTCGGTCACCGGGTGCTCGACCTGGATCCGCGCATTCATCTCGATGAAGTAAAAGTGACCCTTGGCGTCGACGATGAACTCGACCGTGCCCGCGTTGACGTAGTTGACGGCCGCGGCGACGATGAGGGCGGCCCGGCGCAGACCGTCGCGCGTCTCGACGGGCAGCAGCGGCGCGGGTGATTCTTCGACGAGCTTCTGGTGGCGCCGCTGGACCGAGCAGTCGCGCTCGCCCAGGTGGACCCGGAGGCCGTTCCGGTCCCCGAGCACCTGGACTTCGACGTGGCGCGCATTCTCGATGAACTTCTCGCAGTAGACCTCCGACGAGTCGAACGCGGCGCCGGCTTCGGACTGGCAGGCGTCGAACGCCTGCACGACTTCGGCCCGCTCCTTGACGATGCGCATCCCACGCCCGCCGCCGCCGGCCGCGGCCTTGAAGATGAGCGGGTAGCCGATCCGTTCCGCGACCTCGAGCGCCTCGGCCGAGTCCTTCAGCGGGCCCTCACTGCCCGGAACGACGGGCACGCCCGCCTGCATCGCGATCTGGCGCGCCTGCGCCTTGTCGCCCATCAGGCGGATCGCCTCGGGCGACGGCCCGATGAACGTGATCGAGCATGCCCGGCACACCTCGGCGAACGCGGGGTTCTCGGCGAGGAATCCGTAGCCCGGGTGAATCGCCTCGCTGTCGGTGACTGCGGCGGCGGAGATGATGGCCGGGATGTTGAGATAGGAGAGCCGCGCGGCGTCGGGCCCGACGCAGATCGTCTCGTCGGCGAGCTTCATCGGCAACGAGTGCGCGTCGGCCTTCGAGTGGGCGAGCACCGAGCGGATGCCGAGCTCGCGACACGTGCGGATGATCCGCAGGGCGATCTCGCCCCGGTTCGCGATCAGAATCTTATGGAACATGCTTCAAGCCGGACACGGCTCGGGTGGGAGGGGGTGACGGGCCCCCCGGCAAGACCCGCTCCCACCCGAGGATCGCCGCCATCAGCTGCCGAGGACGCGGCGCCAATGAGATTCGAGCTCGGTGAGGCGTAGGCCGTAGATGCGCGGCACGGCCTCGGCGATTGCCTCGCCGGCGCCCAGTCGCGCCAGGAGCTCCCGCAAAGATTCGATCCCGCCCCGGTCGAGGAGGTCGCGCACGATCCAGAGCGCGATGTCGTAGCCGGCGCGGGCGCGCAGAGGATCGGGCTCGCCGGCCAGCGCTTCTACGCCCGCCAGCGTCAGGCCTCCGGGGATGTGGAGCATCGGGTCCGAGGTGGCGCCCTCGAGGACCTGCGCCAGCCCTTCGTGGAGCCAGCGCGGCGCCCGACCGCGGGAGAGGTCGTGAATGGCGGCGTGCGTGTACTCGTGCACGACCAATCGCTCGACCTCGCGCGCCGACGGTAGGACCGGGCCGATCGGAAGCCGAATCTTCCCGTCGAAGAGCCCGGAGGCCCACGAATGGGCGCGAGTCACGTCCCGAAACTCGTGGTGCTCGTACAGCACGACCGTCGTTCGCTGCTGCGGGGCGTAGGCGAGCATCCGTCCAACGCGCTCCGCGGCCGCCTCGAGGTGAGCGATGATCGCGCGGCGCGCTTCGGGATCGCGGGCGTCGCGGTACTTCACGACGAAGCGCGGCGTGACGTCGCGTCGGAAGCCGGCCTCCGCCCGCTGCTCGCGCTCGACCTTCTCCAGGAACCGCCGGGCGGCCGCGTGGGTGGGCTCACGCTCGAGCACCGCTCTGAGATTCATTATCGCCGGTCCGGGGTCGTCGCGGCGATCGTGCAGATGGGCGAGCAGGAGCCGGACGTCCGGGTCGTACTCCGCGCGCACGGCACGCTCGAGCGGCGCGAACGCGTCGTCGGGCCGCCCCGCGTGGACGGCGGCGAGCCCCAACCCCTTCAGGAGCGCGGGGTCGTCCGGCGTCCCGGTCAGCCCCTGGCGAAACAGCAACGCGGCTTCGTCCGGTCGCCCCTCGCGGAGCGCATGCCATCCCCAGCCCTCGAAGCAGCGGACGACGTCCTGGCGCCGCGTTGCGCTCCCCGGGTCGTCTGCCGACGCGTGGCCGAACTTCTCGCACGCCCGAGGGAACTGGCCGGCGGCGTACAGACGGACGGCCTCCTCGGCGAGCGCGCGCGAATCCCGGGCCCGGGCGGAAGCGAACACGACGGTTCGCTCGGCGTCGACGGGCTCGTGGCGGCGCCCTTCCCGCCAGCCAAGGAGCAGAGTCGCGACGCCGAGTGCCGTCGCAGCGAGAGCCAGGAGCCGGACGTTGCGGGAGGACGCCACGCCCGTGCTCAGCGGGCGGGATCGATCAGGAACAGGGATTGACCGAACTCGACGGGGTGCGCGTTCTCGACGAAGATCTTCACGATCCGGCCCGCCACCTTCGACTCGATCTCGTTCATGAGCTTCATCGCCTCGATGATGCAGAGGATCTGTCCTTCCTTCACGAGATCGCCTTCGCTCGCGTACGGCTCCGCCGTGGGCGACGACGCCCGGTAGAAGGTCCCGACCATCGGCGCCTCGATGGTGACCATCGAGGAGGACTCCGCCTCGGCCGGGAGAGGCGCCGCCGGTCGCTCGACCGCCGCCGGTGCGGGCGCCGGCGCCCCGCGCTGCAGACGCACGCGGATCTCGCCGACCGCCGCCTCGATCTCGGACAGCCCGAGCTCTGACAGGAGCGCGCCGAGCCGCCGCGCGAGCTCGAGAACCGCACCGTCGCGTTGGCCGCGCTGCCGGCGTCGGATCGGCATCAGCTGCCCGCCACCGCGACGCGGCCGAGATACTCGCCGGTCCGGGTGTCCACCTTGACGACGTCGCCCTCGTTCAGGAACAGCGGGACCTGGACGACGGCCCCTGTCTCGAGGGTCGCGGGTTTCGTCCCGCCCTGTGCCGTGTCGCCGCGCACGCCCGGGTCGGTGTGGGCAATCGCGAGCTCGACGAAATTAGGCAACTCGACCGCCACGGGCGCGCCTCCGACGTAGAGGACGTCGACCTCGGCGTTCTCTTGCAGGTACTGTCGCGCGTCGCCGATCTCGTCGGCGGACAGGGAGACCTGCTCGTACGTCTCCATGTCCATGAAGTGGTAGCGGTCGTCGCGATAGAGGAACTGCATGTGCTTGTCTTCGAAATCGACGAGCTCCACCTTTTCGCCCGAGCGGAAGGTGTTGTCGATGACCTTGCCGAGCTTCATGTGCTTGAGCTTCGTCCGAACAAACGCGCCGCCCTTGCCGGGCTTGACGTGCTGAAAGTCGACGATCGTGTAGGGATGGCCGTCGTAGACGATCCGGAGCCCTTTCTTGAACTCGGCCGTTGAGACCTGCATCGCGCTTAGCCCTTCCGTCGCTGACGGGCGCGGAGCGCACTCTCCAGCCGATCGCGCGCCTCTCGGTGATCCGGATCCTTCCGCAAGATGCGAGTGAACACCTGCACGGCCTCCTCGACGCAGCCCTGCTCGAGGCAGAGCGACCCGAAGGTGACCGTCGCGAACGTGTCGTCGCGCAACAGCCGGGCGAGGCCCGCGGCCTCGCCGGACGGCGGCGCGGCCGCGCGCAGCAGCAAGAGTAGCGCGCGCGATTCGCGATCCCCGGGATCGAGGTCGGCCGCCGCTTCCAGATGCTTCACCGCCTCGTCGATGTGGCCGAGCCGTCGATGAACTTCCGCCGCCAGGAGGTGGCACGGGAGGTCCTTTGGGCTCACCTCGAGGATGGCGTTGAGCTCGACCAGGGCCGCGGCGAGCTGCTCGTCGGCCGCGAGCGCCTTCGCCAGGATGAGCCGGGCCGTGGTGTAGTGCGGATAGCGCGCGAGCCCGTCGTGGCAGAGCGCCACTGCGTCGCGTATCCGCCCGGCCTTGCGGTAGAGATCCGCGAGCTGCGCGAAGGCGAGCGAGGCGGGATCCCGCGCCAGCCGCTCCTCCTGCCGGCGGATGGCGCCGATGATCGCCTGATCATTCACGGGCATCGCAAGCCGGTTATACGGATCGCTCGTTTGCGTTGTCAACCCCACCTCGGGCGTCACGATCCGAGAGACGCGATGACCGCGCGGACGTCGGCGGCCGGGACGTCGTAAACCAGACGGAACGCGCCGATCTTGGGCGCCAGCACGAAGGGGACGCGACCGTCCTTCGCCTTCTTGTCGCGGGCGATCGCCCCCACGACGGGCTCCACGTCGATCGCGGCGGTACGGACGGGGAGGCCGAGCGCGTCCAGCAGCCGTTCCTGCCGCGCGACCGTCTCGTCGCCGGCGACGCCGAGCCGCCGCGCGAGGCGCGCCTCCGCGACGATGCCCAGCGAGACCGCCTCGCCGTGGGTGAAGCGCGCGTACCCCGTAGCGGCCTCGAGGGCGTGGCCGATGGTGTGGCCGTAGTTGAGTACGTGACGCAGCTCGGCCTCTCGTTCGTCGCGCTCGACGACGGAGGCCTTGAGGCGGCATGACCCTCCGATGATCCGCTCGAGCACGCCGAGCTCGCGGGCCAGAAGCGGCTCCACGTCGCGCTCGAGCTCCGCGAAGTACTCCGCCTCCAGCACGATTCCGTGCTTGGCGATCTCGGCAAGCCCGGAGCGAAACTCGCGCTCGGGCAGGGTCCGCGCGACGGCCGGATCGACGAGGACGAGCCGCGGCTGGTGGAATGCGCCGATGAGGTTCTTTGCCAGGGGGTGGTCGATCGCCGTCTTGCCGCCGATGGAAGCGTCGACCTGGGCCAGCACCGTCGTCGGGAGCTGCACGAAGTTGATCCCGCGCATGTACGTCGCGGCGGCGAAGCCGGCCACGTCACCGACGGCGCCGCCCCCCAGCGCGAGCACGGTCGAGGTCCGGTCCAGACCCGCCGCCAGCAACTCGTTCCAGCAGTGCTGGGCGATCGCGAGGGTCTTCGCCCCCTCGCCCTCCGGCACCTCGATCGTGGCGACCGTGAAGCCGGCCGACTCGAGGCTCGCCCTTACCGTCTTGCCGTAGAGGCGCGCGACGACGCCGTCGCTGACCAGAGCGGCACGGGCCCCGACCGACAGCTCGCGCAGACGCGGGCCGACGGTCGCGAGCGCACCGGAGGCGACGACGATGCGATACGACCGGCTTCCGAGACTGACGTCGACGTTCATCGGGATTCTTCGGCGGCTCGCCCCTGACGGCGGCCTACCGACGCAGTAAGGCTACCAGGTTTTCAGGCTGGCGAGATAGGTGTCGTAGTTACGGCGGATGTCCTCGAGGCTGTCGCCGCCGAACTTCTCGAGGAAGGCTCCGGCGAGAACGATCGCCATCATCGCCTCGCCTACGATGCCGGCCGCCGGGACGGCGCAGACGTCGCTCCGCTCGACCACCGCCTCCTTGGTCGCGAGGTCGACCGACTTGAGCGGAGAGCGGAGGGTCGACAGCGGTTTCATCACCGCCCGTGCGACCACCGCCTGGCCGTTGGTGACGCCGCCCTCCAGCCCTCCGGCGTTGTTCGTCAAGCGCCTGAAGCCGCTCTCCGCGGCGAAGAGGATCTCGTCGTGAACCGGCCGGCGCGCGGTTCGAAACCGAGCCCCGGCTCGCATCCCTCGGCGGACCTCCGAGGACTCGGCGCGCCGCCGCAGCTCCTCCCCGGTGACGTCGAGGTCGGGCGCGATATGGACGCCGCCGATCTCGGTGACGTGGCTCAAGATCGTGATGCCGAACTCGGCGAGCAGCCGTTTGGCGACGCCCGCCGCGGCGACGCGCGCGGTCGTCTCCCGCGCGCCTCCCAGTCCCGGTTGGGGATCTGCAGGGTGATGGGGCCACCGAGGGTGGACCCCCATCGGACGTCCGAAAGGATATGGACCCGGTCGCGCTCGATCTTCATCCGTCCGCCCCGCCCGTAGCCGCGCTGGCGGCGTGCCAGGTCCTCGTTGATGTAACCCTCCGTCAGCGGCAGACCGGCGGGAATGCCGTCGATAACCGCGACCAGGGCCTCACCGTGGGACTCGCCCTCGGTGAGGAAGCGAAACAGCCCGCTCATCGCTACTTCTTCTGGGTCGCGGGTGTCGCCTGGGCCGTCTCGGTCCTCAGAACCGACGGAGTGATGAAGATGACCAGCTCCTTGCCCTCGCTGTTGGTAGAGGTGGTCTTGAACAGCCAGCCGAGAACCGGGATGTCGCCGAAGAGCGGGACCTTCCGCGTCTGATCTTGGTCTGTGTTTTTCGTTACGCCGCCGATGACGAGTCGATCACCCTCCCTGACCAGGACCTCGGTCTGGGCACGACGCTTGTCGATGGCGGGCACGCCGCCGGTGACCACACCGCGCGCGTTGTTCTCGACGATGACCTTCATCTTGATCTTGGTGATGTCGCCTTCCCTGATGACCGTCGGGATCACGTCGAGCCTCAGGGCGGCTTCCTTGAACTGGACCTGCGTGCCGGCCGAGCTGACCGTCGCGTACGGGATTTCTTCGCCGAGCGAGATCGACGCGGTTCCGTTTTCCACTGTCACGATCTCGGGGCGTGCCAGAGTCCGGGTCTTGCCCTGCACGCGCAGCGCCTCGAGCGCGAGGTTGACGTTATATCGACCCGAGGTGAGGCCGAACGCGATGCCACCGCCACTACCCGCCTCGGTGGTTTTGCCGAGGCCGGCGAGCGAGCTCAGGATGGGGAAGTTGATGAGGTTCCCACCTAACGGCAGCCCCGTCAAGCCACTGACCGGGAGCAGGCCCGAAAACCCCGTGGGAACGTTCGGGGGGCCGAACACGTTGGCAACAGGGACACCGCCGGCCAGCCCGAGCGCGTTGTTGGGGTCGCTGGTGAACCCGCGCCCGACCACGATCGAACGTCCGTCGGCCTGCAGGACGCCGCCGCCGCCCCACTGGACGCCGATGGCGAAAAGGTCGTTACGGTCCAGGATCTCCATCCGCGCCTCGATTTTGACCTGAGGCAGCGGCACGTCGAGCTTCTCGCGGATCAGCTTCTTGATCCGCTCCAGGTCATGCTCATAGTGCCGGATGAAGATCGAGTTCGTCGGCTTGTGGGCGCGAATCGTGATGCCCTTTGCCAGCACGTCGGCGGCCGGAGACAACGGCGGCAGGGGGGGCGGTTGCGGCGCGGTCCCGTAGAGCGCCGAGAAGGGCGGCCCGGCGATCGGTGGCGGTCCGCCGGCCGGAGCGATCTGGGCCTGGATGCCCTCCGCCGGAATTCCCAGGATCCCCTGCAGGGTCTTTGCGATTTCCTCGGGGTCACCGTACGAGAGTCGGATCGTCTCCTCGCGGAGCGGCCCTCGGGCCAGCAGCTCGGCAGCCGCCGCGTCCGAGTTCCGCTTCTTGTCGATCGCCTCCTGCTCCTTGAGCTGCGCCTCGGCGGCCTTGATCCGGACTTCGCTCTCGGCCTTGATCCGAGCCTCCTCGACGCGGGCCGTCGCCTCGCGCTCCTTGGCCAGTTGCTCGAGGGAGACGATGCGCAGCACGCCGTCCTTCTCGACCTTTCGGAGACCGCGGGTCTCGAGGATGGTGTCGAGGGCGAGATCCCAGGGGACGTTCCGCAGCGTGATGGACATCTTCCCCTTGACGTCGTCGCCGATGACGACGTTCCGGGTGCTCTCCGCTGCCAGGATGCGGAGGAGGTTCACGACGTCCGCGTCCTTGAAGTCGAACGAGATGAGTCGCTGGCCGTTGCTTGCGGACGGCGCCGCGGCTGACGGCGTCGCCGGCGCCTGGGCAAGCTGGACCGGCCGCGCGGCGGGCGTGGGCGGGGTTGTGGTCGCGCTCGACGCCACCGAGGGCGCCGCGGGCGCGGCGGTGGGAATGACGATCGCCAGACCGTCGGACTCTTCGCGGATCGCGTATCCGACGGTGCGGGTCAGGTCCAGGACAATGCGGGCCACACCCTTCCGGTACTGGCCGCCCCGGACCTGCCGGACCGGATCCTTCCCGACGGTCAGCGGCGTCTTGCGCCACGCATAGACCGTATCCTCGAGATCGATGACAAGTCGGCTGGGCGAATCCACGAGGTCGGCCTTGTACTGCGCCTCGCGCGAGGTCTTCACGAATACGGTGACGGAGTCCGGCTGCGGCGACACCGTCACGTCGCTGAGCCTCGCGGGCTCGGTCTGGGCCCCGCTCCCCGTCGGGACGAGCAGCATCAGGCCAAGGCTCACCAGTATCAGCACCATGGGGATCCGTCTTTCAGCGTTCATTTAATCTTTCAGCGTTCATTTAGTTTGTCGCCAGTCTGAGAACCACGCGGTTTGCGGGTGCGCCGGCCTTCGCCGTCACCATGAACACCACACTGTCGGAGCCAATCTCCAGCAGGCGGCCATCCCCGAGCGTGTCGCCGGGTTTGAGGATGTACCCGATACCGTCCGGCGCTTCGACCAGCGCGAGCGCCGTGCGGGTACTGCGAACGATGCCGGTCAGCCTGGTCGAAGCCACCGTCAGCCCTCCGGAGCCCTCCCGTACCACGAGGGTCTCGAAGGGATCGCGGCGTCCTTTCGGCTCGTACTTCGGGACCGCCACGCTGGCTTCGGGGGGCACGACCGGGACGAGGCCAGTCGGCTGCGCAGAGGGCGCTTGAGCGGGTGCGGCGGCCGGCCTCGGTGGCGGCGGCGGTGGTGAGCTACCGCATGCACCCAGGATCGTGGCCAGGCCGATCGACGTGAGCACTCCCCGATGTGACCGCATGGCTCTGGACATCACTTTGCCTCTGGTGGCTTGGGAGGCGGGGGCGCGCCGATGGGACGGTACATGTACGTCGCGAGTACCAATTCCGCGCGGACCGGGTTTCGCGGCCGGCTCACGCCGGTCAGCTTGATCTCCGTCACGTTCACGACGCGCGCCAGCTTGGCGACCCGCTCGAAGAATTCGGCGAACTGATGGTAGCCGGCCTCGGCGTTCAGTGTGATGGGGATCTCGCTGTAGTACTCGCGTACCACCGGCGCACGCGGCTGGAACAGCGAGACGCCGAGCCCCGCCGCGGCCGCGGCATCCGAGAGCGCCCGGTACAGCGTCGGGATCTCCCGCTCGCCCGGGAGCTTCTCTTTCAAGGCGTTGAGACGCGCCTCGAGCTCCGCGGCCTCGCGGCGGTACTTCAGGAGGTCGGCGACGATCGCCCGGCTCCGAGCGACCTCGTGCTGCAGCGAGTCCAGTTGCGCGCGGAGCTGCGCGACCTGGGCTTGGACGGGCGCTAGGAGGAGGAAGTATCCGGCGGCGCCGATGATGAGCAGCCCCATGACCCCTGCGACGATCTTCCGCGGCTTCGGCGCGTTGACGATCGGGTCGAAGATCGGTGGGAGCGCCATTGTCAGCCCTCGAAGCGGCAGGTGACCTCGAACGTCACCAGCGGGGAGGGCCGGGCCAGATCCTGGCGGGAAACCACGAGGTCGACTTCCTTGAACTTCCCGGAAGCGCGGAGCTTCGACATGAAGTCCGCGACCGCCGTGGCGGAGAATGCCGACCCGGTGACTTTGATCTGCCCGCCGCGCTCTTCGAATCCGGTGATCCAGAGATCATTCGGGACGACACTCGCGAACGCGTCGGCGAGCAGGATCGGCCGTCCCTGGGCTCGGGTGAGCTCCTCGATGACCTCGACCCGCTTGCGCAGCTCGTTGGCCAGGTCCTTGATCTTGCTCTCCTGTCCGATCTGCGCCTTCAGGAGGGCGAGGTCCTTTTGCGCCCGATCGATGTCGGCGGTGAGCGTCGCCTGGGTCCTTATGAGCACCCACCAATACCCTCCAACCCCGAGCAGCAGGGCGAGGTAGACGACGCCGAATAGCCAGCCGAGGTTGAAAGACGGCAGGCCGAGTTTGAACCCAGCGCCCCGCCGGCGACCCCGTTCGGGCGCGAGGTTGATCTTGATCATTTCTGTTTGTCTCCCGGCCGTCGCAACGCCAGACCGACGGCCACAGCCAGGGCCGGTCCGGCGGCGTGGACCTCGTCCGCGTACGCCGGGTCGATCTCGATGCGTTGGAACGGCTTCGTCAACTCGACCGGGATGCCCCAGTTAGACGACAGATAGTCGCTGAGCCCCGGGAGCTGGGCGCAGCCGCCGGCGAGGACGATCTTCCCGATGCGCTCGGACTCGGCCGTCGACGCGAAGTAGTCGAACGTCCGCTGGACCTCGAGCGACAACTCGCGCGACACCGCTTCCAGGGCCGGGACCACGGTCTCCCACCGGACGCCCACGTCCCGACCGAGCTTGGCGGCCTCCGCCTGCTCGAAGGGAATCTTGAGCTGCTGGGCGATCGCCTGCGTGTAGTTGTTCCCGCCGAACGGGATGTCGCGGGCGAAGATCGTCGAGCCGCCACGCACGACATTGGTCTTCATGATCGAGGCGCCGATGTCGATGAGGGCGACCGTCTCTCCGCGATCACCCGGATTGTTGAGCTCGAACTGGTTGCCGAGCGCGAAGCTGTCGACGTCCACGATCGTGGGGGAGAGACCGGCGTCCTCGACGACCGCCGCATACTCGAGCACCTTGGACTTCTTGACCGCGACCAGGATCAGGTCCAGCACGCCGTTGTGCTGTCCGACGCTCTGGTAGTCGAGGAAGACCTCGTCGATCGCAAAGGGGACGTGGTGTTCGGCTTCGAGCTGGACAACGTCGCCGACTTCCCGGGCTGGCACTTCCGGAATCTGGACCTTCTTGATGATCAGTTCTCGGCCGCAGACGGCGATCGAGCAGCTACCGCCTTTGAGTCCCGCCCGGGACACAGCACCCCTGATCGCCTCCACGACGGTCCGCGGGTCCTTGATGGTGCCGTCCGCAATCGCGTCAGGGGGCAGAGGCGCGAGCCCGAATGCGGTGAGCGTGTAAGAGCCGCCCGACTCTTTGAGGTAGACGGCCTTCACCCCGCTCGAGCCGATATCGAGGCCGAAGATTTCCGGAGACTTTCGGAAGAGCGCCATATTAAACACCTTTCTCCAGGGCAACAGTAGTATAGGGCGGCGTCCGCTGGGGGGGCCAATATTTTCCACGTACTACATTCGGTAGCTTAGTGGGCCCCGGCCCCCAGACATGGAATCTAGAACCGGGGGCGGGTTTGTTCGGCGCCAGGTGAGGTCGAAACCCGGCCGAAGACGCCGCAGGCCGCGCCTCGGGGCGCAGGGTCGTCAGCCGACATGACCGTCTATTGGTCGGTCCAACCGTAGGTGGTCACGAGCCGGCGCCCGAGCCCGGTCTGCACGAGATCCAACGTCTCTCGGCTGTACAGGATGCTGGATGTGCCCTGGATGTCCCCCTCGAGGTTCGAGGCACCGTCGTCGTGCAACTCGTTGATCACGGTGGCCCCGTACACCGACTGGGTCCCGTCGCCGCGGTACCGGATGCCGACGTTCGTGCCGCTGACGATGATGGGCCCGTTCCACCTGAAGTTCCCGCTGATCTCCACGTTGCCGTTCTCGATGATGAGAATGCCCGTGCCGGTGCTGTCGCCCGAGATGATGAGGGACGTGTACTGGGTGCTGATGCCGGACAGGGTGCCGCTGATGTAGACGATCTTCGGGCGCGAGGTCGTGCCCCAGCAGGTGGAGCTCTTGACGTCGGTCGAGCACGTGGACCCGATGTTGCTGATCGAATGCGTGTTGCCAGGGCTGGTGTTGATGGTGATGTCGGCCATCGATCTCACAGCCGCGAGGAAATCGATGATCGCCTGCGACGTCAGAGCGCCATCCGCCTGGATGGTGCCGGCTCCCTGCGTCGCCCCGCCCGAGTTGGTCTCGTCCCTCCCGCGAACGCTGGTCTGCTGGCTGTTCCCCAGGGCGTTCTCGACCTGGACCGCGAGGGCCGGAAGAGTGCCATTGACCGAGATTCCGTAGACGGCCGAGGCGGTGCCGGTTGGCGCGCCCGGATTATCGGCCATTTTCGTGTCTCGCCCGTCGATCACGACGCTCGGCCCGATGAGGTTGACGTCGGCCTGGATGCCGGGGAAGGCGAGCGCCGCATTGGTGGCAGGGACCCCGGTTTTTGCGACAACCACGGTGATCGTTCGCGTCGTGTTTCCGATCGTTCCGGTTGAGGTGACGATGACCCTGCAGTTGGCATCCAGCGTAGCGGTGCCCGCCACCTCGGCGCAGTGGCCGGTGATGGTGTCGAGGCCCACGCCGGTCAGCTTGTCGTCGCCGGCGTTGCAGTCGTTGCGGACCCTGACTGTGAAGGTCCCGTGCACGCTCCCGAGCCCGGGAAGGCTCGAGTTCGCGGTGCCCAGGACCGCTCCCTGAAGACAGGTCGCACCCGCCAGGTAAGTGTTCCAGGAGCTCACGTTCGTCGCCAGCGTGTCGTACGCGTACTCGATGCCGGCCTCGGCCACGTACCGCGCACGTACCGTGTCGTTGTGGTTGCGCGAGATCTGAGCCTCGAACGCGCTCACCGAGAGGATCGCGAGCGCCAGCCCGGTGAGGGTCAAGAGGACCATCAGGGCGAGCACGAGCGCGGCGCCACGTTCGTCGCGGGCGAGCCTCGCCGTGAGGACGATCGTCCCGATCCTGGCGGCCTTCGAGGGCATCATGGCGCCTCAGGTCCGGGACGCGAGCACGAAGAACAGGTCGACGCGACGCTCCTCGTCGAGCGCACCCCGGGCGCTGATCGGCCTGTAAAGCACGGTCACCCTCACGAGCTTGCAGCTCGTGGTGCAGGTCCCGCCGGGATTGTTCGTGATCGTGCTGGCGCGGCGGTGGGACCCCATCGTGATCGTGCCGGTGCAGCCGGCGCCGGCCGGGGGACAGTACTCCGTCGTCGTCCCCGGGTCCAGGGCGGCGTTCGTCCAGTCGACGAGTGCGATCGCCTTCAGTTGCTCTACCTTCTGCTCCGCCAGAAAGGTCGCCGTCGTCTCGCCCCTGCCGGTCTCGATGCCGGTGGCCGCATACTGCAAGCCCATCGCCACCGCGATGAGACCGGTCGTGGTGATGAACGTCGCGACGAGCACCTCGACGAGGGTGAATCCCCGGTCGTGTCTCCTCGGACGCATCATCGCACCGGCCGGCCTCATCGAACGCTGACCCGGCCGGAGGCGGCGACGACGACCGTGCGCGTCATGTTCGTCGCCGGGTCCCTGACGGTGTAGGTTCCGGCCGGGCTGGCGGCGCCGAGATTGGTGAAGACGACCTTCGCGGTAGTCGTCACCTGCAGGGTGCGCGGATTCGAGGTCCGGATCAGGCCCGAACCGTCGGTCCCCGGACCGGTCCAGATCGTCCCGTCACAGCCCCCGGTTCGGAGTCGAACGTTCGTGCCGGCGACCTCGACGCACACCGTGGTGCTTCTTGAGATCGCGAGCTGCCGACCGAGATTGATCGAGCTCGCCAGCTCGCGCGCGCCGGCTTGGAGGGACGACGTGCGCCAGTAGCTCACGAGCGCGGGCGCGGCGAGGACCGCGAGAACGCCGATGCTCGCGACGACCAGCAAGAGCTCTCCGAGCGTGCCCCCCCGTGTGTCGCTTTTGGCAGCGTGCGGTCCGTCGGCTGCGTTCACCGGGCCCATGAGCCCTCAGTGAGGCACCGGACGCGGCCGGCGACAATGCCCGAAGATCGATACAGCGCCAGGCGTGGATCGGCCCGAGGCGCCCGCTACCTATAGCGAATGGGCTGGGCGGGGGTCGCTCAGGAGGGGATCAGGTCTCGTCCTTCGGGAAGTCGTCGCGCGCGGAGAGGCTGTTCTGGGGACCGAGATCGAGCTTGACCGTCTCGTCGGGCGGGATCTGAACGCGCAGGCGCCAGATCGGACGGCCGGCGACGCGGTTGGTGAGCTTGTAGCTGCCCGGGGGGATCTTCGAAAACTCGAAGCGCCCCTGCTCGTCGGCTCGGCGCACGTACTGATTTCCGGCCGTCGGCGTGCCATGGATACCCTGGAGGAAGAGCTGGAGCCGCGCCGTTTGGACCGGGCCATCGGGCCAGTTCACCTGTCCGCTCAGGCCGCTCGTGCCCGTTGCGCTGTTGTCGACCGCTGCCGCGTCCCGCGCCTTGCGCACGCCGCCGCCACGCTCGGCGAGCCAGCGCCGCGCTGTCTCGGCCTCTTCCGAGCCGGCGCGGGCGTTCGCGAGGACCCACCTGAACTCTTGCTCCGCCGCGTCGCTCAGGTCGAGGTACGTGTCCGTGATGGCGAGATAGTAGTGCAGCTCGAGGCTCGCCGGTTCCTTGCCGAGCGCCTGGCGGAGGAGCGGAGCCGCGGCCGTCCAGTCCCCTCGCTGGAACGCGGCTCGGGCGAGTGCGGTAACGTCGACGTCTGCGGGCGCGGCCGTTGGCGCCGGCGCGGAGCGGCCGCAGCCCGCCAGCGCCAGGAGCGCGAGAGCGACGGCGAGGCGGAGCGGTTTCACAGCAGGTTCCTCAAGCGCAGATGCGCCTCGAGCGCCGCGCGCTGGTTTTGGGGCCCGGCGCCGGCCGTCGCCTGCTCGCTGCGCGTCTGGATCCGGACGTGCAGGCTCCGGACGGCGCCGGCGGTCACGGTCAGAACGCCGTTCGTGTCGAGACACCAGAGCCGGAGGGCCTCGACGCCGGGGGTGATGTCCGTCGTCGTCCCTCCGGATATGCGCTGCAGGTTGGTGCCGGTCAGGATGTACTGGACCGGCGTGCCGGCCCAGTCCGTAAACGTGATACTCGACGCCCCACCGCCTGACGGAATCGGTCCCGTCCCGCATCCCGCGCCGACCGTGGTGACGCCCTGCGCGGAGCGAAGCTCCCCGGTCAGCGCGTCAAGGGCCCAGCGGGCGTTTTGCTGCGTCTCGACGCGAGCAGCGCCGGTGATGTACGCGAACTGTCCCTGCTGCTGAACGATGAGGAGCGCAGCCATCATCATCGAGAGGACCGCGGCGGCAACAAGGATCTCCGCGAGCGTGAAGCCGCGCTGGTCACGGATCATCGCTGGGCCACCATCCACTCGAGCCGCACCGTGCGCGTCCGACTCGTCGCGCCGGGTGACCCCGAGCCCTCGTAGGTCACAGTCACCGTGATGAGCCGAGGCGCCGCCGTCCCCGTCCCCGGTACCGGCGTGTAGGTGAAGCCCGAGCAAGCGACGGCTCCGCAGTCGGTGATCCGCGTCGTGCGGGCGTAGCCCGGGAACCCGGCGACCGCGCTCTCGTCGGGGAACGTGACGTTCGTACCGGCGACGTAGGTCTCGCTGATCGCCGCGGTGCACGCAGCCCCGCTCGGAACGGGGGCCGCATTCCCGGCCGAGACGCCGACGCAGTCCGTCGCCGGGACGGCCGTCCAGACGGCCGCGTGCGCCTGTTCGAGCCGTTGCTGGGCGACCAGGGTCGCCGTCGACTGCTGGTTGCCCTGCTGCAGGCCTCCCGCGGCCTGCGGCACGACTTGCAGGAGGGCGACGAAGCCGATCGCGATCAGGGCCACCGCGACGAGGATCTCGGTGAGAGAGAAGCCGCGTTCGTTGTCGATCATGGTCCTATGCTCACGCGTCCGTTTTGAACAACGGTGACGCTCAGGGTGCCGGCACCACTCGGGCTCAGCACGGTGTAGCTGCCGGCCTGGATGGCCGCGCCGAGATAGTTGAAGGTGACGTTCGCGGTCGCGCTGACGGTCACGCGGTTGTCGAGGCCGATGTTGCCGCCGCCGTCCGTGACGGGTCCCGTCCACGGTGCGGCGCCGCAGGTCCCGAGGTGGTACTGGAGGCGGGTGCCGTCCGTCGTCGTCACACAGACGTTCTTGTTCTCCCGGATGGCCAGCTCGCGCGCGCTGTTGAGGGCGGCCGCGACCTCGCGAGCGCCTGCCATCAGCGTTGCACTCCGCCAGTAGGTGAGCATCATGGGGACGGAGAACGCGGTGAGGATCCCGATCACCGCCAGCAGCACGATGAGCTCGGCGAGCGAAAACCCGCGCTCACCACGCGTTGCGCGTCGTGCCATGGCTAGTCGGACACCTCGCGGTACGTTCCCGCCTGGAGACGGAAGTTCTGCGGGATGAATTGCCAGCTGCGCGTGTACGAGCAGTTGAACTTGACCCGCGAGTTGCCGGTCGTGGTCGAGTCTGGGTCGACGAGGGTCGAGATGGCGGTTTCCGTCGTGTCGCGGATGTTCTGGGAGACGGCCAGCCCGTTGATCTCGCCCGTCCCGGTGCCGTTGTACGTGAGGTCGTTCACCACGTAGACCAACCCGTTGATCTTCATGTTGCCGCTGATCGCCAGCGCCCCGTTCACGATGATCCAGCCCTTGAACTGGTTCGGGCTCGACTGGTCGCCGATGAACGGGTTGCCGTCGATCACGACGCTCGCGAAGTCTGCCGGGTTCTGCTGCGACATGACCGTCGGAATGTCGTTCCCGCTGACGGTGTCGATGAACACGATCCCGTTCTTGACCTGGTTGCTCGCGCTGAAGTGCACGCTCCCCGTGTAGGCCGGGGTCGACGCCACAGTCCCGTTCGGGCTGCCAGGCCCGAAGTAGGTCCCGTTGAGCTGGGCCAGCGCGCGGAGGGTGTTGAAGTTCTTCGCGCTCAGGGTAATCGAGTCGAAGGTGCCGGATGGCGCGTTCTGCTGGTAGTCGGTCGACTGGTTCGGTGTGTTGTTGCCGTCCACCGCGCCCTTGATGTCGGCGCTGCCACTCCGTGTGGTTGTCCCGGTGCTGACAACGCCGAGCTTGTTGCCGCAGCTCGTGTCGAGCGTGGCGTCGATTGTCGAGTTGCCGCCGACGCCCACGTCCCCCTTCACGCACAGCGCGCAGGGAGTGTCAAACGCCACGTCCGGCAGCTTCTCGACGGTCGCCACGATCCTCCGGCGCGAGCGCGTGAGAGCCGTGTTGCCCGGGGCGTAACCGATCGCCTCGACCTCCCGCTGGTTGGTCCCCATCCCCGGCTTCCTCGTGACGGTCACCTCGAAGCCGCCGGTCGTGCCTGAAACCACGTACACGCTCCCGTTGTAAGGGGCCGGCGCGACGCTCCCGTCGATGGGCAACAGGGCGGGGTCGATCGCATACTGCGGAATCGCTGCGGGCACTGCTTTTGCGATCGCGCCCTGAGAGAGCGCCCAAACGGCCCGCTCGAAGCCCGCCTCGGCCTGGGCGCGCGCCTGGGTCGCCAGCAGGTGGTTCTTCGCGATCATGGGCTCCGTCTGGGCAAGCGATACGAACGCGAGCATCAGTGAGGTCAGCACGAGCAGGAGGAGCACGGCCATGGGAAGCGCCAAGCCCCGCTCGTTCTTCCAAATAATCTCACGCATGGATATTCCTCTCCCCCTCGTGGTGTGGCGTTGCCCGACGCAGGCACCCGCACCAGAATCTATAGGCAAGCGACGTGCCAGGAGACCCCCCTCGCCACGCATTTGCTCATCCGTACTTAGGCTTCGGGAAAAACTCACGTGCGCGACAGGACGGCACCGTCGGCGAGAAACTGACAGCCGGGTGGCTGAAAACTTCTCGACCCGAGCGGACAGTCTCGGCCGTTTGCCCACGGGAACGATACTGCCGAAGAGCTCAGCCCCGAGGGACACGTCAGCCCCCGAGCTTCTTGATGAGGTTGTCCATCTTCGTGCGAACAGCCGACTGACAGCCACAGTCGACGATCCAGTCATCGCGATCGGGCGCAGCGCCGCAGCCGTCCGTTCGCATGCGCAGGTTCCGGAGCATCTGGACTGCGGGCACCAGGTTTCCGGCATCGATGGATCGCAGGATGTCGGTCAGGCGGGCCTCGAACGCTCGCCGGAGTCCGAGGTTGCGGAACGCTGCGTCGGGCATGGCGTCGACCACATCTGAGATGCTGGCGACCGACGGCGGGCTGGCGGACAGCCCGCTCGCGATGAGGAAGGCCCTCGCAGAGCCCTGGCTCACCGTCCAGAGATTGCCGTTCTCATCCATTTCCAGCCCGGCGCCGTTGAACCCGGGGTCCGGGTGCGGCAGCGTCCCCGTCCCGTTGAGCCCGAGCGTGGGGACGATCGCGCACGTACTGGGATCCAGTGCGTAGACGGTGTCGCTCTCACTGTTCGTGGCCACCCAGAGAACATTGAAGAGGGCGTTGTACGCGAGGCCCGAGATGTTATGGTCCGCCGGGGTACACTGGCTGATCACCGCTCCCCGGTCGGGATACGAGAGGCCCTTGATGCGGTAGATGATCCCCTCGGTCCATCCACCGATGTAGAAGGTGTCGTCGGCCGCGCGGTATGCCAGGCCCCGCTGAGATTTGAGGGTCCAGGGAAACGCTCCGACGATCGAGCCCGCCATAGCTCCGGTCTCGGGGCTCCAGCAATAGATCCCTCTGTCACCGCCGACGTTCACTTGACACAGGAGCTTAGGGCCGGGCAGGTACGTCATGTCGGCGATCCAGCTCCCTACCCAGGCCGCAGGCCACGCGCGGCCTGTTGGCACGCCGTCAATGGTGAACTCATAGTCGATGTCCGGATCCACCACATTGGAGATCCAGAGCCGACCCGTGTACCCCACGCCAAAGGGAGTGGCCGGCACCGAGATCACCCAGGATTTGAGAACGTCGCCCGGCGCGGCCGAGGCGATGCCCGGCGTCCAGACGGCCGCGGAGATCCACGCGGCAACGATCAGCACCATGACTCTCCGACGCACGCGCAGGTTCGCCGGTTGGTTCATTTCCGTGTTCCCCCTTTTGTTCCCCGCTCCCGTGCTGGGCGTCCTCGAGCCCACGACGCCCTTGGCCGTGTCCTCAGCGCGGCAGTTCGGTTGGCTTGCGTTCAACATGGCACCCCACCAGAGAAGCAAGGCGCTTGCCACCTGACGCGATTCTGTCCAGGCGTGAGCAAAGTCATAGGGGGAATTCATCGAAAAAATTATCGGAAAGTCATTCGATCCTGCGACAACCTTCGCTGCCGAGGCAGCGCACGCGGCAAGCTGACACCGGTATGACAATCAGCGGCACGGTGGCCGAGAAAAGCGCGCAAATGTTGCGGCAGGATTCTCAGGAGATGAACTACCTTTAGGTTACTAATGACTTCTGCGCGCTCATGACTGCTCATCGCCGGGGATCTACGGGGCCACGACGCTCCGATCGCGCCGTTGCTCTTCGTCGCGCGGGAGCGCGCCGAGGGGATTGCATTCTGGACGAGCGCGGCCACTGTGGTCCTGGCGGGGGCCCCTTCGTGGCGCTGTATTTCTACGGAATCGAGTAGGGGCTCGCTAAGGCGCGCTTGCGCGGCACCACTCGTCGTGTCGCGCTCACTGCTCGGGGGCGCGTAGCCGACGCCGCTGGCCTTTCGCACATGGCCTTCAGGGCTTCGTCGATGGTCATCAGCGGAGAGTTCAGGCTGTAGAGGACCTGCTCGAGTTGATGCCCGTTGCTTCAGGATCCGGGGTTCACAGGCCGAACCCGCCCGTATACCACGCCACGATCCTGTCGCCCCAGAACAGCGCCACGGCCCCGCCGGCGGCGAGAAAGGGGCCGAACGGGATCGGATCCTTGCGGCCCGACCGGCCTGAGGCCAGCAGCACGATCGCGAGAGCCCCACCGCAGACGACGCCGACGAACAAGGCGACGAGCACCACCTTCCAGCCGAGGAAGGCGCCGAGCATCGTGCCGAGCTTGAGGTCCCCGCCGCCCATGCCGCCGCCGCTCACTAGAATGACGGCCAGGAACAGACCGCCGGCGAGGACGATTCCGACGGCGGAATCGAGCCACGAGACGCGCCCGGTGGCCATGTTGGCGGCCAGCCCCGCCAGGACGCCCGGGACGGTGATCACGTCCGGAATCAGCTGATGCTCGAGGTCGATGACCGTGATCGCGATGAGCGCCGCCAGGAGCCCGGCCGCGACGACGAATTCAGGCGTTGGACCGAACGCGAGGTACGCCAGCGCGAGCGCGGCCGCGGTGACGAGCTCGACGATCGGGTAGCGCCACGAGATCGGCACGCCGCAGGCCCGACAACGACCGCGCAGGACGAGAAATGAAAGCACCGGAATATTGTCGTGCCACGCGATCGTGGTGCCGCATCCCGGGCACGCCGAGCGCGGGCGCCAGAGGCTGCGCCTCGCCGGGACGCGCGCGATCACGACGTTCAAGAAGCTCCCGATCGCGAGCCCGAAGAGAATGACGGCGGCGAGCGTGAAGACCGGCCTCGTGTGGGCGAGGGTCTGCAGCATCGCCTCACCAGGTCTGGACGAACGCCGGCCCGAGGCTCGCCGCCAGCTGGGGATCCAGCATGCCGAGGATCCCCCACGCGGTGTGCGCGGCGCCCGGGCGTCCCGACTCGAGGTACACGCGGGCGAGCCCCGCCCAGGCGTGCGGCATATCGTACTTCAGCGCGATCGCCTGGCGGAACAGGCTCGGCGCCTCGGCCAGCTTCCCGAGTTGGGCGTATGCGTAGCCCATGTTGACGTGAGGCCCGGCTTGGCGGGGATTGACCTTCATCGAGCGCTGCAAGGGCTCGATTGCCTCTTGGGCGCGCCTGTCGCTCAGAAGAGCGGCGCCCAGGTTGTTGAGCGCGTCGACGTCGTTCGGGTACCGCTTGAGGTAGAGCCGGAAATGCTCGATGGCGTGGGGAAAGTCGCCGAGCGCTGCATGCGCGCCCCCGATGTTCATATGGATCCTCTCGTTGTCGGGGCGGAGCGCCAGCACGCGCTCGAATTCGGCCTTCGCCAGCCCGAAATATCCCTGCTTCGCGAGATAGGTCCCGAAGTTGCTGCGACAGACGGCACAGGCCGGGTCGGACTCGAGCGCGTACCTCCACAGGCTGTCCGTATCCCGCCAGATCTGGACCTGCTGAGCGCTCAGGTAGGCCAGGCTGCAGAACCACACGACACCGAGGCCGGCCAGCACCCTGGCGAGCGACGGGCGGAGCGCGCCTGCCGCTCCCGCCCGGACGACGGCACCCGCGGCCGCGCCGACGACGAGCGCGAAGCCGAGTCCGGGGAGATAGCTGTACCGGTCGTTCGTCAGCTGGTGTCCGGAATGAACGATTCCGATCACCGGGCCCAGGGCGATCGCGTAGTAGGCCCAGACCGCGAGCCCGGCCGGCCACCGGCGCCTCAGCAGGACCACCGCCGCAGTGATCGCCGTCACGGCCATCGCGGGAACGAGGAATTGCCGGTCGAGCAGGATCACCCGCCGTGGAAGCTCGTAGAGCGGAGAGAGCCCCTGCGGCACCACGGTCTTCTCGAGGTAGAACCACAGGCTGTAGAACACCATGGCTGGGCGCGCGGACAATGGATACCGCGCGAGCGGCGTGATGAACATGTTCGCGTTCTGCGCGTAGTAGGTGACGGCACTGCCCGCGATAGCCAGAACCAGGAAAGGAATCTTTTCGAGCCACACGGCACGCGCCGGCGCTGCCATCCACTCCCGCCAGCACCCGCTGAGCCGGCGGAGGGGGTAGATGTCGAGCACGACGAGCGCCAGCGGCAGCACCATGACGCTTCCCTTCGAGACGAGAGCGAGACCGTACAGGCCGACCGACGCTGCGAGCCGCCACCGCCGACGTCCGCCGCCTTCATCGCAGGCCTTGAGGTACATGAGGACCGTCAGCAGGAAGAACAGCCCGGAGAGCACGTCACGCCGTTCGGTCGCCCAGCCGACGGACTCGGCGCGCAGCGGGTGGACGGCGAAGAAGAGCGTGGCCGCGACCGCCGACACGCGGAGCGTGCCGCCGGCGAACCCGGCCGCCCGCCGGAGCAATCGCAGCGCGACGAAGTAGAAGACCGGGGCGTTCGCGGCGAAGATCACCAGGCTCGTCAGGTGGTAGCCCGCGGGCTTCATTCCCCAGATGACAAAGTCGAGGCCGAACGTGAGCCAGGTGAGGGGGATCCAGTGGCCCAGCAGCACCGTGGTGAACATCCATCGGATCTGCGGCCACATGAGCCCCCGATACTCCTGATTCCCGGTCAGCGTGACCTGGTCGTCCCACTCGACGAAGTCGTTCCAGAGAGCCGGCAGGAAGACCAGGAAGGTGACGAGGGCGAGTGCCAGCGGGATGATCCGCGGGCTCAGCAGGCGGGTGCTCAGCGTGCGCTCGATCGGTCGCGTGAACGTGCCGACCGCGACCTCGACGCCTTCGATCCCCGGCATGACCCTCCTCAGCGTGCGGATGCGAATCTCAGCGTGCGAACACATGCGAACACAGAAGAGCGCACGGGAAGGGAGGGACCCTTCCCGTGCGCTGTGCGACGTTGACCCTTACGGCACCACGGCGCTGGTGTTATCACCCGCCGCAGAGATCTGGAACGTGCCGGCCACTGTGTTGGCGGTGTAGTAATACGAACCCGCCGGCGTCCAGTTGGCGGGCGGTTTAGGCAGCGACGCCATGAACGGACCGGCGAACTGGCCCTGGGGGTTGGAGACCGACAGGGTGAGAGAGGTCAGCGAGACCGGTAATACTTCCATGTGGGCGGCATAGACCGTCGCCGCGGAGGCGAGAGACCGGGTAT
>WNFT01000990.1_pt1 | contig 39963 bp, 33 predicted proteins | sample 5400191 | NCBI WGS metagenome assembly WNFT01 (sample SAMN13153359, study PRJNA577476) | soil metagenome | isolation source: 80 cm saprolite under Madrone tree | place: USA:California | collected 2016-06-14 | reverse complement strand
CTTTTCCGCGCAGGCTCAAAGTGCGCGCCCGTGGAGGACATGAAGCTTCGGAACGTCGCGATCATCGCCCACGTCGACCACGGCAAGACCACCCTGGTGGACGCGATGCTCCAGCAAAGCGGGGTCTTCCGCGCGAACCCGGAAGGGTGGCCGCGGCGCCCGGCGTGCGAGGGGACCGCGATGACCGCCCCCGCCTCGAGCGCCCCCACCACGCGGTCGATCGTCTCCGTCGCCACCAGGGGATGATCCACGAGGTGCAGGAGCACGGCCTCGGCGCCCTCCGCCTCGGCGGCGGCGAGGCCTCGCCAGATGGAGCTGAGCATGCCGTCGCGATAGCCCTCGTTCACCACGGTCCCCACGCCGGCGGGGAGCGGACATTCCGATCGCACCCGGTCGGCCTCGTGGCCCAGCACCGCCACGACCGAATGCACGCCCGGCCGGGCGAGGAGGTTCGCGCCCCAGGCCAGGAAGCGTGTGCTCCGGATCGGGAGCAGCGCCTTCGGCGAGCCCATCCGGCGCCCCTCGCCCGCGGCGAGCAGGATGGCCACGATTCGCATACGGGAGCATTGAACCACGCTCATTGACCCTCGCGGAGGCGGCCCGTATGATGAGCCTCCTCCGAGCTCGCGGGGCCGGCGCCGTCCCCGGGGGAAACTCTGAACCGATGCACCAGAAGCACCTGATCTCGCTGAAGGACTACTCGCGCGAGGAGATCGAGGAGATCTTCGACCTCGCGGCCGCGGTGAAGGCCGACCCGCCGGCCTACGGGGGCGTGCTCCAAGGCAAGTCGCTGGCCATGATCTTCCAGAAGCCATCGACGCGCACGCGGGTGTCCTTCGAGGCCGGGATGTTCCAGCTCGGGGGGACCGCCCTCCACCTCGGGGTCGACGACATACAGCTCCAGCGGGGCGAGAGCATCGCCGACACCGCCCGGGTGCTCTCGCGGTTCGTGGACGGGATCATGGCCCGCGTCTTCGCTCACCAGGACATCCTGGACCTCGCGCGCTACGGCTCGGTGCCGGTGATCAACGGCCTCTCCGACCTCCTTCACCCCTGCCAGGCCCTGGCCGACTACTTCACGCTCCGCGAGCGGCGGGGGAGCCTCGAGGGGCTCAAGATCGCCTACGTCGGCGACGGCAACAACGTCTGCCACGAGCTGATGTTCGGGGCGGTGAAGCTCGGCATGGCCATGAGCGTGGGCTGCCCCGACGGCTATGCGCCGAACCAGCTCATCGTGAAGAGCGCGAGCCGGGAGGCCCAGAAGCTCGGGGCCCCGGCCCCCGAGGTCCAGCCGGATCCCATGGTCGCGGTCGAAGGGGCCGACGTCGTGTACACGGACGTCTGGACCTCGATGGGTCAGGAGGCCGAGGCGGAGGCCCGCCAGGCGGCTTTCGAGGGCTACATGGTCACGGCGGACATGATGGCCGGCGCCTCGCCCGAGGCGGTCTTCATGCACTGCCTGCCCGCCCACCGGGGCGAGGAGGTGGAGGCCGAGGTCATCGACGGGCCCCAATCCGTGGTCTTCGACGAGGCCGAGAACCGCCTGCACGTGCAGAAGGCGCTTCTCATGCTCCTGATGGCCGACCAGGACGGCTGAAGGGCGCTACCGCTCCAACTGCGCCTCTCGGGCCGCCATCACCTTGAGGGCGTTCTTGATCTCGGCCCGGTCCACGTCGCCCTTGACGACCACGCGGCCCACCGCGGTGGGAAGGACGAAGACGGCCCGGCCGTCCCGGGCCTTCTTGTCGCGGGTCAGCGCGTCGAGGATGGGAGCCGGGGCCAGATCCGAGACGCGCGGCCGCGGGCCGAGGTGGTCCACCGCGGAGGCGATCGTGTCGAAGGCGGGCTCGGCGAGCAGGCCCCGGCGCCGCGCGATCCAGGCCGCCCCGATCATCCCCCAGCCCACGGCCTCGCCGTGGGTGAATCGCCGGTATCGTGTGACCGACTCCAGGGCGTGGCCGAGGGTGTGGCCGAGGTTCAGCACCCGCCGCAGGCCGCCCTCGCGCTCGTCCCTCTCCACCACTTCGGCCTTCACCCGGCACGCGTCGGCCACCGCGCGTTCGACGTCGACCCGGTTCCAGCCCCGCAGGCCGGGGGGCGCGCGCCGGACGCTCGCGAAGAGCGCGCGGTCCCCCAGGATCCCGCACTTCAGGACCTCGTAGGCGCCGCTCCGAACCTCGCGCAGGGGGAGGCTGTCCAGGAAGACGGGGTCGATCACCACCGCCCTCGGCTGGTGGAAGGCGCCGATCAGGTTCTTCGCCCCGGAGTGGTTGATGCCGACCTTGCCCCCGATCGAGCTGTCCACCATGGACAGCAGGGTCGTGGGCACGGTGACCCAGTCGATCCCTCTCATGTAGGTCGCGGCCGCGAAGCCGGCCACGTCGCCCACGACCCCTCCCCCCAGGGCGACCACGAGACCGTCGCGCCCGAGCCGGGCCCGCCCGAAGGCCTCATAGAGCGCCTCCAGGGTCGTCGCGTTCTTGTAGCGCTCTCCGTCGGGCATGAGAGCGTGCCCGACCGGGCCGAGCGCGGCCAGGGCGCGCGCGACCCTCGAGCCGTGCAGCGCGAACACGCGCCGGCTGGAGACCAGCACCACGCGGCGGCCGCGCAGGAACCCGAGGACGTCGGGGAGGAGGCGCGCGAGGCCATGGCCGATGGCGATCGCATAACGCCGCTCGCCCAGCTCGACCGGGATCTCGATCATTCGGGGCCGAGGTTAGCACGTCCCTAGCGGAGCCATCCCGGCAGCGCGCCCGCCCGCCGGGCGCGCTCCAGGAGATCGTCCTCCAGGGCGCGCGGGCGCTCCTCGATCGCCGCGAGCCGGGTCTGCCAGGGCCTGGTGTCCGGGGCGGCCCGGCGGCGGCGCGAGGACCAGGGCTCGGCGCGGGCCTCCGCGATCCGCCGGCGCAGCTCGGCCGCCTGCAGCTCGAGGGTGCGGACGCGGTCGCGGACGTGCGCGGCCTCGCCGCGCCACCAGGCCTCGTCGCGCGGCCCGGGGCCGGCGGCTCGGGAGCCGCCGCGACGGGCACGGGAGGCCGAGCTCGCGGGACCAGGGGCGGGGTCTGGCCCCACTGCACCCAAGGGGTCCGGGGGCCGTGAGGCCGGCACCGAGGCCACGCCCGTTTCATCGCGGAACGGGCGCACCCGCTCGAGGTCTTCGTTGGTATACACGGGAACCGGCCGTTTCTTCTCCGCTTCATCCGCGAGCGCGGAGGCGGCCACGACGGCCAGGCACACGAACGTCCGCCACTTCTTCATCACGACGATCCTTCTTTCAGGGAGAGAAGCGGGACGGCGGTCCGCGAGGCCGAATGCAGGCTACCAGGGAGCGCGCGTTTTCGTCAAGTGCTAGAATCCGAGGCTTTGGGCATCACGCCCCGGGAGCCAATGTCCTCCGAGACCCTCCACACGGACTTCCTGGTGCTCGGCTCCGGCATCGCGGGGCTGCGGGCGGCCCTCGGCCTGGCCCGTTCGGGCACGGTCTTCGTGGTGACGAAGGATCAGCCGACCGAGAGCAACACCGGCTACGCCCAGGGCGGGGTGGCGGTGGCCCTCGGGGAGGACGACACCCCGGAGCAGCACCTCGGGGACACCCTGAAGGCCGGGGCGGGGATCGTCTCCGAGGCGGCGGCCCGCGCCCTCGTCGAAGAGGGGCCGGAGCGGATCCGCGAGCTCGCGTCCTCGGGGGCGCGCTTCGACCGCGAGGAAGGCCGCTTCCACCTGACCCGGGAGGGCGCGCACTCCCAGAACCGCGTCCTGCACGCCCTGGGAGACGCAACGGGCTGGGAGATGGTGCGGACGCTCCTCGAGAAGACCCACCGGACCGCGGGAATCCAGATCCGCGCCTTCGCCTGTTCGACCGACCTCGTGTTGAGCGGCGGGCGGGTGGCCGGCTGCCGCTTCCTGGGGGAGGACGGCCGCGAGACCGTCGTCCTGGCCCGGGCGACCCTCCTGGCCACCGGCGGCGCGGGCCAGGTCTTCGCCGAGACCACGAACCCGCCCGTGGCCACCGGCGACGGCATGGCGATGGCGCTGCGTGCGGGCGCGGCCCTGCTGGACATGGAGTTCGTGCAGTTCCACCCCACCGCGCTCAGCCTCCCCGGCGCGCCGCGCTTCCTCGTCTCGGAGGCGGTGCGCGGCGAGGGGGCTCGCCTGATCAACGGCCGCGACGAGCGGTTCACCGACGAGCTGGCTCCGCGCGACCAGGTGGCGCGGGCCATCCTCCGCGAGACCCGGGCCGGCCGCGGCCCGGTGCGCCTGGACCTGCGACACCTCGACTCCGAGCGGGTTCGGCGCCGCTTCCCGCGCATCCACTCGACCTGCCTTCGATATGGCCTCGACATCACCCGCGACCCCATCCCGGTGACCCCCGCCGCCCACTACGTGATGGGCGGGGTAGCGACCGACCTCTTCGGGCGCTCCACCCTTCCGGGGCTCTACGCTTCCGGCGAGTGCGCGGGCACCGGCGTCCACGGGGCGAATCGGCTGGCCAGCAACTCGCTGCTCGAAGGCCTCGTCTTCGGCGCGCGCGCCGCCGCCGCCATGGCGGCGGACGAGAGCACGGATGCGGGCGCGCCGCGCCCGGAGCCCGTCGCGGCCGGGGCCCCGGCGATCCCGCCGGAGGAGCTTCGCCCGCGGGCCTGGGAGGCCCTCGGCCTGGAGCGCGACGAGGCCGGCTTGCGGGCGCTCCTCGCGGACCTGGCCCGGGAGCGCCCGGCGCGGGCCGCGGTGCGGAGCCGCGCCGAGGCCGAGGCCTGCAACCTGGCGGACGTGGCCCGGGCCATGGCCGCCTGCGCCCTCTTCCGGGAGGAGAGCCGCGGGGGGCACTTCCGCCGCGATTTCCCGGAGACGGATGACGCGCGCTTCCTCGGGCACACGCTCCTGGACGCGGACGGCCCGCGGCTGGTGAGCGTCGAGTCGCCGGCCGGGGGCGTCACGCCCGCGGTCCGTCCGGGAGCGGCCCCCGGACCCCCCGGGCGCCATGGGGCCCGGTGCTGAGGGCGCTGCGGATGGCCTGGGGGGCGGCGGCCGCCCGCGCGGCGGAGGCCGCGGCCTCGGGAGGGGCGGCGGGGGCCGCCTCCGCGCTCTGGACCTTCCCGTCGGTCCTCTTCTCGGCCTTCGTGATCGCCTGGGGAGCCGAGGCCGCCCAGTTCTTCATGAGCCAGGGCCTCGCCCTGGCCCTGCTGGCCTGGCTCCAGACCCTGCCCGAGTTCGCGGTGGAGGCCGACATCGCCTGGCGGCAGGACGTGCCGAACATGCTCGCCAACTTCACGGGCAGCCTGCGCCTGCTCGTGGGTCTCGGCTGGCCCATGATCTTCTTCGTGGCGTCCTTCGCCCACAAAAGGAAGACCGGGTCCTGGCTCCAGGAGATCCGGCTGGATCCGGAGCACGCGATCCAGGTGGTGGGGCTCCTGGTCCCGATCCTCTACTTCTTCTTCATCTGGTGGAAGGCCAGCCTGAACGTCTGGGACGGCGTCTTCCTCGCTTTCGTCTACCTGGCCTACCTGTGGGTCCTGAACCGGATGCCGCCCCGGGGCGAGGAGGAGGCGTCGGAGCTGGACTGCGTCCCCCGGAAGGTGATGGGCCTCCGGCCCGGCCTTCGCGGCGCCGCCATCGGTGGGCTGTTCCTCGGCGGGGGGCTCATCCTCTACTTCGTCACCCACCCCTTCGTGGACAGCCTCAAGGCCATCGCCCTCGCCGCCGGCATCAGCGAGTTCGTGTTCATCCAGTGGGTGGCTCCTTTCCTCTCGGAGTTCCCGGAGAAGGTGTCGGCCTTCAAGTGGGCCTCCACCGTGCGCCAGGCCCCGATGGCCCTCATGAACATGGTCTCCTCCAACATCAACCAGTGGACGGTGCTGGCGGCCATGATCCCGATCGTCTACAGCCTCAGCGCGGGCCACCGGATGGCGGTGCCTCTCGACGGCATGCACCGGCACGAGGTCCTGCTCACGATCCTGCAGTCCCTCCTGGGCATGATCCTCCTGCTGAACATGCGCTACTCGATGGCCGAGGCGGCCATGATCTTCGTGATGTGGTTCGTCCAGTTCGTGGTCCCCTCCATACGCGTGGAGATCATGTTCGTCTACGGGCTCCTGATCCTGGGCGGCTTCGTGCAGCTCTTCCGCGGCCGGCGAGGCATCTCGGCCTTCCGCATCTTCGCCCGCCAATGGCGGCGCAACGTGGCGCGGCCCCCGGCCGCCCGGGGATAGGGAGCGATGGAGAAAGAGCGCGTGTCGAAGGAGATCACCCCCAAGGGCGAAGACTGGTCCCAGTGGTACCTGGACGTGGTGCTCAAGGCGGACCTGGCCGACTACGGCCCGGTCAAGGGCTGCATGATCATCAAGCCCTACGGCTACGCGGTCTGGGAGAACATGCAGCGGGACATGGACCGGCGCATCAAGGAGACGGGCCACGTCAACGCCTATTTCCCGCTCTTCATTCCCAAGAGCTTCCTCGAGAAGGAGAAGGAGCACGTGGAGGGCTTCTCCCCCGAGTGCGCCTGGGTCACGGTGGGCGGGGGGGAGGAGCTGGAGGAGCCCCTCGCCATCCGGCCCACCTCCGAGGCCATGATCTGCTCGATGTACGCGAAGTGGGTCCGCTCCTGGCGCGACCTGCCCGTGCTCATCAACCAGTGGGCGAACGTGGTGCGCTGGGAGAAGGTCACCCGGCCGTTCCTCCGCACCACCGAGTTCCTCTGGCAGGAGGGGCACACCCTGCACGCCACCGAGGCCGAGGCGGAGGAGGAGACCCTCAGGATGCTCGAGGTCTACCGGAGCTTCTCCGAGGAGATCCTGGCCATGCCGGTGGTCACGGGCCGCAAGTCCGAGAGCGAGAAATTCGCGGGAGCGCTCCGCACGTACGCCATCGAGGCCCTGATGGGCGACGGCCGGGCCCTCCAGGCGGGGACCAGCCACAACCTGGGCCAGCACTTCGCCACCGCCTACGGGATCGAGTACCTGGACAAGGACCAGCAGCGGGCCAAGCCCTGGTCCACGTCGTGGGGGACCTCGACCCGGATGATCGGCGGCCTGATCATGACCCACGGCGACGACGCGGGCCTGATCCTGCCGCCCAGGGTCGCTCCCTACCAGGTCGTGATCGTGCCCATCCCGCCCCGGAAGGGCGACTGGAGCGAGGCGGTGCTGCCGAAGGCCCGCGAGGTCCAGGCGCGCCTGCGCGACGCGGGGGTCCGCGTCCACCTCGACGACCGCGACCAGTACCAGCCCGGCTACAAGTACGCCGACTGGGAGATGCGCGGGGCCCCCTTGCGTCTGGAGCTGGGGCCGAAGGACATCGAGAAGGACCAGTGCGTGCTCGTGCGGCGGGACAGCCGCGAGAAGAGCTTCGTCCCCCTCGCGGGCCTGGGCGAGCGCGTGTCCGGGATGCTCGAGGGCCTGCAGAAGGACCTCCTGGAGCGGGCCCGGAAGTTCGTGGCCGAGAACACCACCCGGGTCGAGACCTGGGGCGAGTTCAAGGAGGCGATGGCCACGAAGCGCGGCTTCATCCTGGCCGGGTGGAACGGGGACGCGGCGACCGAGGCCAGGATCAAGGAAGAGACCAAGGCCACGATCCGGGTCATCCCCATGGGCGAGGAGCGCGAGGCCGCCTGCGTGTTGACCGGGGAGAAGGGCCGCGAGGTCTATTTCGCCCAGGCCTACTGACCCCGCCCTCCGTTACAATCGGGTCAGGGGATGAATGCCTCGACCTGGCTCCTGGCCGTGACCGCCTTCGCCTGCGCCCCCGGCCCCGAACCCGCCGATGAGCCCGACCGCGCGCGGGCTCGGGAGGCGATGGTGGCGGAGCAGCTCGCGTCCCGGGGCGTGCGCGACGCGAAGACCCTGGCCGCCTTGCGCAAGGTCCCGCGGCACCTCTTCGTCCCCCCGGCCTCCCAGCGCGAGGCCTACGACGACCATCCCCTGCCCATCGGCCACGGGCAGACCATCTCCCAGCCCTACATCGTCGGCTTCATGACCGAGGCCCTCGGCCTCCGGGGTGGGGAGACCGTGCTCGAGGTAGGTACGGGCTCGGGCTACCAGGCGGCGGTCCTGTCGGAGATCGCGGGAAAGGTCTACACCATCGAGATCGTCCCCGCCCTGGCGGAGGAGGCCCGCGCCCGCCTGCTCCGGCTGGGCTACGCGAACGTCGAGGTCCACGCGGGGGACGGCTATCTCGGGTGGCCGGAAGCCGCGCCCTTCGACGCGATCACGGTGACCGCCGCGGCCCCGCGCGTGCCCCAACCGCTCAAGGACCAGCTCCGGGATGGTGGGCGTCTGATCCTGCCCGTGGGGGACGAGTACCAGGAGCTCATCGTGGTCACGCGACGCGGCGCCGCCTTCGAGGAGCGCCGCGTGCTGCCGGTGCGCTTTGTCCCCATGACGGGCAAGGTCCGCCAGTAGCCTACGGGGGGCGGCGGATCACGCGCGCCGACCCTGGTTGGGTTCCTGGATGCGGCGCGGCCTGGATGGTACGATCGGCACGAGATGCGCTCTTCCCTGTTCCGCCCCTGCCGCCCGGCGGCCCTGGCCCTGCTCGTGCTCGCCGCTCCTCCCCTGGGCGCCGGCCCCCAGGAGATCCCCCTGACCCTCCCTTCGGGGAAGGTGCTCCAGGTGGAGGTGATGGTCAAGGACGAGGACCGCGCCATGGGCCTCATGTTCCGGCCCTCCCTGGCCCAGGACCGGGGGATGCTGTTCCTCTTCGAGCAGCCGGAGTTCCACGGGATCTGGATGAAGAACTGCAGGTTCCCGATCGACATCCTGTGGCTCGACGAGGCCCGGACGGTCGTGCACGTGGCGGACAGCGTCCCTCCGTGCACGGCCGAGCCCTGCCCGGTCTACCAGCCCCTGCGCAAGGCCGCCTACGTCGTGGAGCTGAACGCGGGGCAGGCCCGCCGCGAGAAGGCGGTCGTGGGCTCGAGCGTTCTCTTCACGCTCCCTCGCTGAGCCGCGCGCGGTCGATCAGGGGGTGGAGGACGAGCCCTCGGCCTCCTCGGGGAGGCTGTCCTCCGAGGGTCGTCTCTTGCGGCCGAAGATCCAGGCCACCCCCACCCCGAAGAAGTAGAGCCCGATGATGGGCAGGGCGAGCGCGGTCTGGACCACCATGTCCGTGGTCGGGGTGATGAAGGCCGAGACCACGAAAGCGCCCACCACGACCCACTTCCAGGCCTTGAGCAGGAACCGCGGGGTGACGAGGCCGATGCGGGCCAGCACGAAGATGATGACGGGCACCTGGAAGACGAGGCCCAGGCCGAGCAGGAACCAGGAATAGAAGGAGTAGTACTCGTCGATCTTGGGCAGGAACTTCATGTCCGACCCCCCGAACTCCGCGAGGAACCGGAAGGTCATGGGGAACAGGTAGTAGTGGCCGAACACCGCCCCCAGGCAGAAGAAGAGCGAGCCCATGCCGATGAAGGGGGCCGCGTAGGCCTTCTCGTCCTTGTAGAGGCCCGGGGAGATGAAGCCCCAGATCTCCCAGAGGATGTAGGGTGAGGCCACGAAGATGCCCACGAAGAAGGCCATCTTCATGTAGAGCATCAGGGCCTCGGAAGGGCCCGTGTAGATGAACGAATCCTTGAACCCCGCCTCGCGCATGGGCTGGGTCATGACGTGGAAGATCTGCTCGCGGAAGTTCCAGCAGAGCGCGAACCCGACCACGAGGGAGAGGGCGCTCCGCACGAGGCGCACCCTCAGCTCCTCGAGGTGCTCGAGGAACGTCATCTTGTCCGGATGGGGGCGCGGCATGCTCGCGAAGGCCGCGCCCCCTACTTCGGCTCGATGGGCGTGGCCGTAGCCTCCCGGCTCACCGGAGCCCCTGCGGGCGCGGCGGGCACGGGCGAGGAAGCTGCGGGCTCGCCCGCGGGCGCCGCAGGGTGCGTCTCCGGCACGGGCGCCGTCGGGGCCGGGCTCGCCGCCGGCGGAGTGGAGTCGAACCGTGGCAGATCGATGCGCGTGGCCTCGCGGATCTTCTCCGCCTCGACCTCGCTCTCGATCGTCTGGCGGAACTCGTTCGAGGCTTTACGGAACTCCGCCATCATCTTGCCCATGCTCTTGCCGATCTCGGGGAGCTTGCGGGGGCCGAAGACGATGAGCGCGATCAGCAGGATCAGGAACAGCTCGGGGCCGCCCAGGGTACCGAACATAATCTCCTTCCGGCGAAGAAAAACGGAGCGTCGCTCGCTCCAAACCCGGATCTTATCACCACATCGGCGGGCGCCGCGCCATGACTTCCTGGCCCCTGGCCGGTACACATTGACGGGACCTCATTGATGCGCCTACAGTTAGGCATGGCGGTCTCCTGGCGGGCGGCGCTCTGCGCGATCGCGCTCGGGATCGCCGTCCCGGTTCACGCCGAAATCCCCGTGGTCGAGCTCGAGGGCGTGGTCCACGCGGTCACCGCCTCCCACGTCGTGCAGGCCATCGACAAGGCCGACGCGACGGGGGCGCCCCTCCTGATCCTTCGCCTGGACACGCCGGGCGGCTTCGACACGGCGATGCGGCAGATCGTGGACAAGATGCTGAACTGCCGGACGCCGGTGGCCGTTTTCGTCGGGCCCTCCGGAGCCCGGGCCGCCTCCGCCGGGTTCATCATCACCGTGGCCGCCGACGTGGCGGCCATGGCGCCCGGCACCAACATCGGGGCCGCCCACCCCGTCTCCGGCCTCGGCCAGATGGACGAGGTCATGTCGAAGAAGGTGACCTCGGACGCCGCCGCCTACATCCGGAGCAAGGCCGAGCGCCGGGGCCGCAACGTCGAGATGGCGGAGAAGGCGGTGGTGGACAGCAAGTCCTTCACGGAGAAGGAAGCCCTCGAGCTGAAGCTCATCGACCTCGTGGCGAACGACGTCGATGACCTCCTGGGCAAGCTCGAGGGGCGCGAGGTGAAGCGCTTCGACGGCTCGACGGCGCGCCTGAGCCTCAAGGGGCACAACCCGGTGGCGGTCCGCATGGACTGGCGCCAGCTCGTGCTCTCCACGATCGCCCGGCCCGAGATCCTCTTCCTCCTCCTGCTCGGCGCCCTGGCCGGCCTCGGCACCGAGATCAGCCACCCCGGCCTGCTCTTCCCGGGCATCCTGGGGCTCCTCTGCCTGATCCTCTTCCTGTTCGCGAGCCAGATCATCCCGATCAACTGGGCGGGAGTGCTGCTGATCCTGCTCGCGATCGGCCTGTTCGTGGCGGAGGTGAAGGTCGCGTCCTACGGGCTCTTGACCGTGAGTGGGATGGTGGCCATGGTCCTCGGAGCCATGATGCTCGTGGACTCGCCCCTGCCCGAGCTGCGGGTGAGCCCCTGGAAGCTGCTCCCGGCGGTGCTGGTTATGGCCACGGGGACCACCCTGCTGGTGCGCATGGTCCTCCAGGCCCAGAGGCGGCGCGCGGTGACCGGAGCCGAGGGGATGGCGGGGCTGGGCGGCGTCGCGGACTCCGACCTCGATCCGGAGGGCTGGGTGGTCGTGCAGGGCGAGCGGTGGAAGGCACGATCCGTGGAAGACAGGGTCCCGGCCGGCGAACCGATCCGGGTGGTCTCGATGGAAGGACTCCGGTTGAGGGTCCGGAAGGGGGCGTGATGCCGGTCTTCGTCGTGGTGGGGGTCGTCGTCTTCTGGCTGCTCCTCTCCGTCAAGGTCCTCAACGAGTACGAGCGGGCCGTGGTCTTCCGTCTGGGCAAGCTGCTGCCCCTGCCCAAGGGCCCGGGTCTGATCATCGTGGCCTGGCCCGTCGACCGCATGGTGCGCGTGAGCCTGCGCACCGTGGTCCTGGACGTCCCCCCCCAGGACGTGATCACCCGGGACAACGTCACCGTGAAGGTGAACGCGGTCGTCTACTTCCGGGTGGTGGATCCCCTGAAGTCGGTCGTCCAGGTCGAGAACTACCTGTACGCGACCAGCCAGGAGGCGCAGACCACCCTGCGCAGCATCCTCGGCCAGGCCCACCTGGACGAGCTTCTCTCCGAGCGCGAGCGGCTCGGGAACGCGCTGCAGGAGGTGATCGACCAGCACACCGATCCCTGGGGGGTGAAGGTCACGCAGGTAGCGGTGAAGGCGGTGGACCTTCCCCAGGAGATGCAGCGGGCCATGGCCAAGCAGGCCGAGGCCGAGCGCGAGAAGCGGGCCAAGGTCATTCACGCCTCGGGCGAGTTCGAGGCCAGCAAGCAGCTCACCCAGGCCGCCCAGGCCCTCCAGGCGGAGCCGGTGGCCATCCACCTCCGCTACCTGCAGACCCTCACCGAGATCGCGGCCGAGAAGAACTCGACCATCGTCTTCCCCCTTCCGATCGACTTCATGAAGGCCCTGTTGAAGGAGAAATAGGCCGCGCATGACCATGTCCGACCGGGACCCCGTTGACCGCGCCCTCACCCTCCGTGGAACCATCGAGGAGACGAGCGTTCCGGAGCTGATGCGCTCCGTCCTGGGGAGCGGCGAGACCGGCGTGCTCACCTTCCACCGCCGGGGCGTCACCAAGAGCGTCTACCTTCACATGGGGCGCATCGTGTACGCCCGGAGCAGCGACCCCGACGAGCGCCTGGGGGAGGACCTGCTCCTCCGGGGCAAGATCACGGTTCGTCAGTACCTGGAAGCGAGCAAGCAGATCCGGCCCGGCCGGCGCCTGGGGACGATCCTGATCGAGCTGAACGCGATCGACTCCGAGGACCTGCTGTCCTCCCTGGAGCACCACGTGAAGGAGATGCTCCTCGACGTGTTCACCTGGACGACGGGGGAGTACGAGCTCGCGATGAGCGAGCCGGGGAAGGAGGAGGTGATCACCCTGAACTTCTCCATGGAGAACCTGATCCTGGAAGGGGTGAGGCGCATCCGGTCCTGGAGCCGGATCTATCGGGGGATCGGGGCCGAGTTCTCCGCGGTCCCCGTCCCCACGGGGAACACGGAGGTCCTGCTGAAGCTCGAGCTCAGCGACGAGGAGCAGGAAGTGCTCTCCCACGCGAGCGGCCGCGCCACCTACGAGCAGATCTGCCAGGTCTCCTACCTCTCGAACATCGAGACCTGCCGCATCCTCTGGGCCCTTCAGGTGCTCGGGGTGCTCCGCCGCGAGCAGCCGGGTGAGGCGGCCCGCACCGGGGAGGGAGTGGCGGAGCGCGAGCGGGAGATGGACGTCGAGCACGTGGTCGAGAAGTTCAACCAGATGCTCGGCCGGATCTACTCGTTCCTGCGGGGGCGCGGCGGCGACGACGACGTGGACGGCTTCATGGGGGAGGCGCTCTCCCGGGTGACCACGCGCTACGCGACCCTCTTCTACGGGATCGACCTCAAGCAGTACGGGCGCGCCGACTACGAGCAGATGCTGGCCAACGTGGCCGACCTGCCCCCCAAGCAGCGGAAGGCCCTCATGATCGCCGGCCTCAACGAGCTCATCGGCTCCGTCCAGGCGGGGGTGCGGGAGCACCACGGGCCGGAGGAGGAGGCGGTGGTCTCGGGCATAATCAAGGACGGGTTCCGCCGGCTCAGCCCCGGGGGCTAGCCGGATTACTCAGCGGAGAGCGAATGCCCCAGGACGACTACTATTACGAGATCCAGCTCACCAACAAGCAGCTCGTCTTCTACTTCATGGCCGGAGCGACGGGGCTCATCCTGAGCTTCCTGGCCGGGGTGATGGTGGGACGCGGGGTGGACACCGCGCAAAGCGAGGTCCAGGCCCGGAGCGTGGGCGAGGAGCGCGTCATCGCCGAGGAGCCGGGGGTCAAGGCGACGGCTTCGCCGGACCTGACCTACGCGCATCGCCTGGAGTCCGAGAAGGTCGACACGAGCCTCGAGAAGGGAAAGGCCTCACCGCCCCCCACCCGGACCGCCTCGGCGAGCTTCCCACCCGCCACGGTGCCCGCGCCGAAGCGCGCGAATACCGACAAGGCCCCGCCGGAGCGGGCTCCCGAGACGGCGCCGAGCGCGAAGCCGACGCCCGCGGTCAAGGTCCAGGCGAAGACGGCCCCGGCGAAGAGCGAGGCCCCGCCCCGCGCCGCCGAGCCTTCGTTCACCATCCAGGTCGGAGCGTTCAAGGACAAGTCCACGGCGGAGTCGATGGCGGCGCGCCTGAAGGGCAAGGGCTACGCGGCCTACGTCGTCTCGCCGGAAGGCGGCGACCCCGGACTGTTCGTGGTACGGGTGGGCCACTATGCCGCCCGCGGCGACGCCGAGCGCGCCGAGGCCCGGCTGCGCGACCAGGAGAAGTTCAAGCCCTACATAGTCCCGCAGTGACCACCGTCGCTCCCACGCGCCTGCCCGAGTGGGCGCGCAAGGCGGGTCCCCTGGCCCCCGGAGCCCGGGCCATGAGGGTGCTGCTCCGGGAGCACCAGCTCAACACGGTCTGCGAGGAGGCGGCCTGCCCGAACCTCGGGGAGTGCTTCTCCCGCGGCACCGCCACCTTCATGCTGCTCGGCGATCGTTGCACGCGCCGATGCGGCTACTGCTCGGTGTCCACGGCGAAGCCGTTGGCCCCCGATCCCGAAGAGCCGCTGCGCGTGGCGGCGGCGGCGGCCCGCCTCTGCCTGCGCTACGTGGTGCTCACCTCGGTCGCCCGCGACGATCTGCGCGACGGCGGCGCGGGGGCGTTCGCGGCCACCGTCACGGCCGTGCGGACGGCCCTGGCCGGGGCGCGGATCGAGGTGCTCACCCCGGACTTCAAGGGCGATCCGTCGGCCCTGGCCGTGGTGCTCGGCGCCCGGCCCCACGTCTTCAACCACAACATCGAGACCGTGCCGCGGCTCTTTCCGCGTGTTCGGGCCCAGGGCGACTACGCGCGAAGCCTGCGCCTGCTCGCCGAGGTCAAGCGGCAGGCCCCCGGCCAGGTCACGAAGAGCGGACTCATGGTCGGCCTCGGCGAGGACGACCAGGAGATCGCGGCCGTCCTGAGCGACTTGCGGGCGGTCGGGGTCGACATCGTGACCGTCGGCCAGTACCTGCGCCCCACCCGCGAGCACCTCCCGGTGGACCGCTACGTGCCGCCCGAGGGCTTCCGCCGCTACGAACAGCGCGCCCGCGCCCTCGGCTTCTCCGCGGTCTACTCCGGAGTGTTCGTGCGGTCCTCCTTCAATGCGGAGGAGGTGGCGCTACAACAAGGCTTCGAGGCCCTCTCGTCATCGACCCCCCACCCTGTCCCTCCCCACGTAGGGGGAGGGGAACGCCGCTGCACGTCGGGCTCCGAATTTTCTTGACCACCCGCTTCTGGCGGGAGGGGCTCGCCCTCCTCTCCGGCCTCCTGCTCTTCCTGTCGTTCCCCAAGTTCGGCCACGGGGCGGTGGCCTGGGTGGCCCTCGGCCCGCTGCTCGTGGCCCTGCCGGGAGCGGGCGGGGGGCGGGCCTTCCGCCTCGGCTACCTCACGGGCGCCGCCTCGGCCCTGGGCCTGCTCTACTGGACCGCCCTGGTGGTGATCCAGTACGGCGGCCTGGCGCTGCCCGTGGGGATCACGGTGATGGTGCTGCTGTGCCTGGCCGTGGCCCTGTTCCCGTCTCTCTTCGCCTGGCTGGTCGCACGCGGGACCGCCGCCTTCGGCCCCCCGGGCCTGCTCGTGGCACCCTTCGCCTGGGTCGCCACCGAGCTCCTGCGGAACCGCACGTTCTTCAACTTCCCCTGGTGCCTGCTCGGGTACAGCCAGCACGCGAACCTGCCCTTCGTGCAGGTCGCGCGGGTGACCGCGGTCTACGGGGTCTCCTTCCTGGTGGCGCTCGTCTCCGCGCTCCTGGCCTATGTCGCGGTCGAGCCGCGGGCGGCCCCAAGGCGGCGGGCCCTCGTCGGCCTCGGGCTGGCCCTGGGGGGGAGCTGGGCCTGGGGCTCGTGGGTGCCGGCCTCGTGCAGGGGGGGATCCGGCAGGAGGAGAAGTGGGTTCCCGAAAGCGCGTGGGCCAACGTGGAGCGCCACCTCGAGCTGACCGACCAGGCGGCCGCGCGCGGAGCCCGGCTCGTGGTCTGGCCCGAGTCCGCCGTGCCTTTCCTGTTCGACGAGAGCCCCGCCTTGGCCGACGCCCTGCGGGCCGTCGTGCGGCGGCACGGCATCTACTTGCTGTTCGGCAACGACGATCTGGAGGGGGCCCGGGACGGCCGCGACGCCCGGGTCTTCGTGGGGGCGAAGATGCTGACCCCGTCCGGCGAGCTGCCGTACCGTTATCACAAGATCCGGCTCGTCCCCTTCGGGGAGTACGTGCCGATGCAGCCGCTGCTCACCCTGGGCGGGCGGGTCGCGGCCAAGCTCGTCCAGCAGGTGGCGGACTTCACCCCCGGCTCCGAGCCCGCCCTGGCCCGGGTGGACGGCCACGAGGCAGGCGCCTTCATCTGCTACGAGGCGATCTTCCCGGAGCTGGTGCGCGAGTTCACCGCCCGGGGGGCGGACCTGCTCGTGAACATCACGAACGACGCGTGGTACGGCCGCACCTCGGCCCCCTTCCAGCACCTGGCGATGGCGACGTTCCGCGCGGTGGAGAACGGCAAGTACCTCGTGCGCGCCGCCAACACCGGGATCACGGCGGTGGTGGACCCGCGCGGCCGGATCCTGGAGCCGACTCCGCTCTTCGACCGCGCCGTGCTCGTGCGCGACGTCCCGTTCGTCCCCGGGCGGACCTTCTACGCGCGGTACGGGGACGTGTTCGCGTGGGGGTGCGTCGCGGTGACCCTGGCCGCGCTCGCGGCTGGGTTAAGATTCAGGCTTGGAGGCCCTGATTGACCGACGATCTGTCACAGCGCTTCGCCGCGCTGGTCGCGAGGGCCGCGGACGTCCGCGGCTATCTTTGAGGCCGACAAGCTGCAGGCCGAGCTCTCCCCCCTGGAGGAGAAGATGTCGGACCCCGACTTCTGGAAGGACCAGCGGGCCGCCCAGAGGCTTATGCAGCGCCGCAAGGGGATCGAGGCCCAGCTCGGGCTGTTGAAGCGCCTGAAGACGCAGGAGGAGGACGCGCAGGTCCTCGTGGAGTGGCTGGCGAACGGGGAGGACGTCCAGAAGGACCTCGGCCCCGCCCTCGACGCATTCGAGGCCACGATCGAAGGGGCGGAGCTCCAGAACATGCTCGGGGGCGAGCACGACCGGGCCAACGCCATCCTGACCATCAACGCCGGGGCGGGAGGGACCGACAGCCAGGACTGGGCGGAGATGCTGCTCCGCATGTACTTGCGCTGGTGCGACCGGCGCGGCTTCAAGCGCGACATCACCGACATCCAGGCGGGGGAGGAGGCGGGGATCAAGAGCGCCACCGTGATGGTCCAGGGCGAGTACGCCTTCGGCCACCTGTCCTCGGAGGCGGGGGTGCACCGGCTGGTGCGCATCAGCCCCTTCGACGCGAACGCGCGGCGGCAGACCTCGTTCGCCTCCGTCTTCGCCTGGCCCGAGATCGACGAGGAGATCGAGATCGAGATCCAGGAGAAAGACCTCCGGGTGGACACCTACCGCTCGAGCGGAGCGGGCGGGCAGCACGTCAACGTCACCGACTCCGCGGTCCGCATCACCCACCTGCCCACCGGGATCGTGGTCTCCTGCCAGAACGAGCGCAGCCAGATCCGCAACCGCGAGGTGGCCATGAAGGTGCTGAAGGCGCGCCTCTACGACCTCGAGCTGCAGAAGCAGCGGGCGAAGCTGGATGCGGTGGAGAAAGCCAAGAAGGACATCTCCTTCGGCAGCCAGATCCGCTCCTACGTCCTGCACCCCTATCGCATGGTGAAGGACCTCCGCACCCGGCACGAGACGGGCGACGTGGACCGGGTGCTGGACGGCGACCTCGACGACTTCATCAAGGCCACCCTGATCGCGAAGGCCAGGGGGAGCCTGGGTCCGCCGGCGGCCGCGGAGGAGTAGGTCGCACTTGGCGGTCGCCAGGGTGCTCGCTGGGTTGGCCGGGGCCGGACTGGCCCTTTCGCTTCCGGCCTGCCGTCCCCGGCCGTCCGAGTCCGCCGCGCCCGTGGCCGCCCCGGTCGGCCGCCCGTCGGCCTGGGAGCTCGTCTACGAGCGCGAAGTGGCGGGTAATCTCGACCTGTACGTCATCCCGGCGGGAGGCGGCCCCGAACGCCGACTCACGGACCACCCTGCCGGGGACATGCTGGGCCGCTGGAGTCCCGACGGCCGCACCGTCGTCTTCAGCTCCGAGCGCTCCGGCAACTGGCAGCTCTGGGAGGTCCCGGGGGAGGGCGGCTCTCCGCGGCGGCTGCGCACGAACGCCGCCCGCGAGTTCCAGTCCGACCCATCGCCGGACGGCCGGCAGATCGCCTTCCTCTCGAACCTCGAGGGCCCGGAGTGTCTCTTCGTGATGGACCGCGGCACGGGAGCCGCCCGTCGCCTCGTCCGCCACGGGGACCAGTCGATCCTCGGGAACCCCCACTGGAGCCCCGACGGAAAGCTCATCACCTTCTCGTCGAACTGGAGGCTGGGCCACCAGATCTACGTGGTCGACCCGGCCACGGGGGAGGAGCGCCGGATCTCGGGGCTGACCTCGGGAGGGTGTGAGCCGCGCTTCAGCCGCGACGGCCGCAAGGTCGTCTACGTGAGCCGGGGCCACCTTCGGCCCACGAGCCGCCTGGTCGAGCACGACCTCGAGAAGGGAGACGAGAAGGCCCTCGTGTCCTGGCCCGCCCTGAACTACGACCCCGTGTATTCGCCGGACGGGTCCGAGCTCGCCTTCGCCTCGAACATCACCGGCGACTGGGTGATCTACCGCCAGCGGCTCGCGGACGGCCAGGCCTGGAGGGTGACGTTCGGGCCGGGGGCCGCCCGCGCCCCCGATTACCGTCCTTAGCGCTCGCCCGGCAGGAATCGTCGCGAGGTCAGGTACTCGTCCTTCGGGAAGAGGTCGGTGTTGATGTCGGTCAGGGAGGACCGGTCGTGGTCGGGGCCGAACACGATCGGCCCCCGGAGGAGCGCCCTCTCGAGGAGCTGGGCGACGTCGACGCCGCCTCCCAGGTAGTGGGCGGTCGTCCACGGGTCCTGGAGTCGCGCCTCCAGGGCAGCCCGGTCGAAGGCGATCGGCTGGTTGCTCCCGACCAGGGTATCGGCGAACGCGAGCACGTAGGGGAAGGCCCGGACGAACGTGTTCCGCACCCGGGCCGTGGGTGACCAGGTGACGCCGAAGCCCCCCGGCTTGAGGCGCTGCCCCAGGAGCTGGAAGTACTCGAGCGAATACAGGTTGCCGACGTAGGGGGTCCCGGGCCGCAGGGCGTCGGCTTCGATCACGTCGAAGCGCTCCTCTGTCCGCATCAGGAACGCGCGGCCGTCGGTGAACCGGTACTCCACCCGCCCGTCCGTGATGGTCGACCCCAGGCCGGGATAGCGGCGCTCGCGGGCGAGGATCTCCAGGGTGCGGAGCTGGGGGGCCACGATCTCCAGACACACGATCCGCCGGGTCTCGGCGCGCCCGGAGATGCCGAAGAGCGTGTCCCCCGAGCCGAGGCCGATCACCGCCACCGACTCCGGGCGCGGGTGGAGCATGGCGGGCAGCGCGCCCAGGAACGTGTGGTATCCGCCGTAGGGGAGCTGGCTCTGGCCGAGGCCGTCCACGTACACGACGGTGTGCCGCTCGCCGGCCGTCTCTTCGTCCTTCAAGACCGAGAGCCCCGAGCCGTCCTCGGCGAACAGGATCCGGTCGGGGGTGGTGCCGTGGAGGCTGGCCCAGAGGGCGGGCGCCGTGGGGGCGGCCAGCAGGGCGAGACCGACGGCGAGGAGCCCGGCCGCGAGCGCTACGCGCCGCGGCGTGGCCTCCCGCCATCGCACGCGGCAGAACACGAGGAGGAACACGCCCGCGAGGGCCACCAGCAGCCGCAGGGTGCCCGCGGAGCCGAGGGCGCGCAGGAGCAGCAGCCCGGTGAGGCCGGCCCCCAGGGTCGAGCCGACGATGTTCGCGGCCTGGAGCCATCCCACCCGGCGGCCCAGGTGCTCGAGGTCGGTCTGGACCGCCCTCTGGATGAACGGAAAGCTCATGCCCATGAGCAGGGTGGGGGGCCCGATCAGGTACAGGGGGACGGCCACGTAGACGAGGCCGAACTGGGCGGCCAGGCTCTGCGTGAAAGGCGCCACGTCCCCCGCGCGGGCGAGGAGCCGCAGGGCGGCGCGCACCGCCTCGTCGAGGGCCATCGTCTCGTACTCGCCGAGGTACCGCCAGAGCGGTCCCAGGAGGTCCCAACGGCCGAGGGCGAAGGTCAGCAGGCCGAGAGAGAGCCCGGCGTAGAGCCCGATCCCCGCCTGCAGGGCGAAGAACGTCGCGGCGGGACGGCGCGCGCGCCTCGCCCACCGCCGTCCCCCGAGCGCCCCCGTGCCCAGTCCCAGGAGATAGATCGCGAGCAGGGTCGAGAAGGTGAACGAGCTGGGCTTGTGGATCGTCCCCAGGATCCGGAACCACAGGATCTCGAGGGACAAGGCGACGAAGCCCGAGAGCGCATAGATGACGAGCCAGGCCGGGAGGCCGAAGCCGAGAGCCGGCTCGGCCACGGCCGGCTCGTCGGGATCGGCGGGAAGCGGCGCCGCCTTCCGCCCGGAACGGCCGAACACCACCAGCAGCGCCATCCCCGCGCAGCCCAGGTTGAGGAACGCGCCGATGCGGATCGCCTGCTCGAAGCCGACCGTCCGCGCGAGCACCCACACGGTCACGAGCGAGCCCAGGGCCGCGCCCAGGGTATTCCACCCGTAGAGGCCGCCGATGCGCTCCGCCGAGCGCCCGGGCCGCTCGGTCAGGACCCGGGCCAGGAGCGGCAGGGAGAGGCCCATGAAGAAGGTCGGCCAGAGGAGCACCGCGAAGAGCACGGCCGCCAGGAGGGGACCGGGGAGCGGACGCGTGCCGAGCCGCAGGAACAGCAGGTCGTAGAGGAGGGGAACGCTCAGGAAGGCGAAGGCCGCGATCGCGAGCTCCGAAGCCGCGAAAGCGAGGAAGCGTCCTCGCGGGGAGAGCCGGTCGGCGAGGTGGCCGCCCGCGAGGCTGCCGAAGCCGAGGCCACCCATGAAGGCGGCGACGATCAAGGTGACCGAATCGACGTCCGCCCCGCTGAAGAAGGTCAGGAAGCGCTGCCAGATCATCTGGTAGAGCAGGGCGGCGAAGCCGCTCGTGAAGAAGATCGGGAGGAAGAGGAGGTAGGCGCGATCGGCCTGGGCGCGGGCGGTCGTGCTCAGGGCTCGTTGGCTCCCGCCGCGGTGAGCATCGCGCGCGGCTCGGTGCCCGCCACGAAGGCCTCCATCTGGACGCCGGGGGTGCCGGGGTGCCCGGGCTGGCCCATCTCGTCCACCGGCACGAACACGATGTTGCCGGGGATGGGGAAGTCCTCCACCGGCTTGTTCTTCATGACGGGGGCCCAGAAGTCCATCCAGATGGGCAGGGCCGCGTGTCCGCCCGTCTCGTCCTTGCCGAGCGAGTCCTTCTTCTCGTCGAAGCCCAGCCATACCCCGGCGGCCAGCGAGGGCTCGAAGCCGATGAACCAGGCGTCGGTGAAGTCGTTGGTGGTCCCCGTCTTGCCCGCGATGGGGCGCTTGAGGCTGGCGGCCCGGGCCGCGGTACCCCGGGTGGCGACGCCCCGGAGGAGGCTGGTCAGGATGAACGCGGTGTCGGCCCGGATGGCGTCCCGCGCCTGGGGCCGCGCCTCCTCGATGATGTTGCCGTCCCGGTCCGTGATGCGCGCGATCAGGTAGGGCTTCATGCGCAGGCCCTGGTTGGCGAAGGTGGCGAAGGCCGCGACCATCTCCGTGAGGGTGGCCTCCCCCGCGCCCAGGGCGATGGGCAGGAAGGGCGGCAGCTCGCCCGCCAGTCCGAGCTTGCGCGCGTACTCGATCCCGGACTCGATCCCCACCGCCTGGAGCGTCTTCACCGCGGGGATGTTCCGGCTCTGCTCCACCGCCTTGCGGACCGGGATGGGCCCCAGGTACCGGTAGTCGTAGTTCTGAGGCGCCCAGATCGTCTTGTTCCACGGGTTGGGGAACGAGATGGGCGAGTCCACGACGATGGTGGCCGGGGTCCAGCCGAGCTTCTCCACCGCCGCCGAGTAGACGATCGGCTTGAAGGCGGAGCCCACCTGGCGCATGGCCTGGGTGGCCCGATTGAACTTGCTCCGCTCGAAGTCGTAGCCGCCCACCATCGCCTTCACCGCCCCCGACTTCACCTCCAGGGCCAGGAGGGCCCCCTCGACCTTCGGCTCCTGCTCGAGCAGGACCCGTGCGTCCTTTCGCCCCACCTGCTCCGAGAGCGACTGGACGAGGAAGGGGGCGATGGTCCCTCGAGGGAGCACCTCGGCTACGCTCGTCCGGCGCGTCCAGGCGATCTCGGCCGGTCCCACTTTTGCCCGGTACTCGCCGATCTGGACCAGGGCGAGGGTGCGGTCGGAGGCGAGCACCACCCCCCGCACGACGTCGCCCTCGGCGAACGGCCAGTCCCACTCGTCGAGATGAATGGGGTCGGGGAAGGCGCCGTCCTTGAGGATCGTGGCCTCGGGCTTCACGAAGCCCCGGGCCCGCCGGTCCATGCTGCGGAGCCCCTTGCGCAGCGCCTGCACGGCGGCCCGCTGCATCATGGGATCGAGGGTCGTATAGACGCGCAGGCCGCCCTGGTAGATGCGCTGGCTCCCGTACTCCTTCTCGAGGTACTTCCTCACCTCCTCGAGGAAGTGGGGGGCGATCGAGGGCGGCTCGCGGCGGACGTGCAGGCCGAGGGGGAGCTGCTTGGCCGCGGCCGCTTCCTCGGGGGTGACGTATTTCTCTTCCGTCATGCGGTCGAGGACGTGGTTGCGGCGCTGCAGGGCGCGCTCGGCAAAGTCCACCGGGGAGAGGCGGGTGGGGTTCTGGGGGAGGCCGGCCAGGAGGGCGGCCTCCGCGAGAGACAGGTCCTTGATGGACCGGCCGAACAGGAACTGGCTCTCCGCTTCCACTCCGTAGTTTCCGTTGCCGAAATAGACCTGGTTGCAGTAGAGGGTGAAGATCTCCTCCTTGGTGAAGTTCTTCTCGATCTGGAAGGCGAGGATGACTTCCTTGATCTTCCGCTCGGGAGTCTTCTCGGGAGTGAGGAAGAGCAGGCGCGAGAGCTGCATGGTGAGGGTGGAGAAGCCCTGGCTGTAGCGGCCGGAGCGGAAGTTGGCGACGGCCGCCCCCGGCACCCGCCACACGTTGATCCCGATGTGCTTCCAGAAGTCCGCGTCCTCCACGGAGACGATGGCGTTGCGCAGCACCGGCGGGATGTCCGGGAACGCCACCACCACGCGCTTCTCGATCGCGAACTCGCCGAGCACCGAGCCGTCCGCCGAGAAGACCTGGGTGATGATGTTCGGCTGGTAGTCCTCCAGGGAGGTGACCTGGGGAAGGTCGCTCTCGAAGGCGAAGAAGACCCCCAGGAGGGCCCCGCCCAGGATGGCCGCCGCGAAGAGGGCGGTGACGGCGGCGCGGCGCAGGGTGAGGATCCGGGGAGGGGGGAGGCTCGGGCGGGCCACCATCAGGAGCGACTATACCCGCCTCCCGGAGCCCGGAACAAACCTACTCGCGTTCTTTGCGCGGCCGGGCCCCGCCGCCCGAGTTGGCGGGAGGCGGCGAAGAAGAGCGCGGCGGAGGCGCGCTCGCGCGTGGCGGGGGAGCCTCGTGTCGCGGCTCGGATCGCGGCGCGGCCGACCGCGGCTCGGATCTTGGCGCGGCCGAGCGAGGCTCGGACCGGGGGGTCTCGTTCCGCGGCTCGCTGCGCGGCGGCGGGCTCGACTCACGAGGGCGGGCTCCATCCTCGCGGGGCCGGGCTCGATTCTCGTCCCGGGAGGCGCCCGCTTCGCCGCCGCGCGGCGAACGGGGCTCGGAGAGCGGCCGGAAGATCCGCCGCACGACGTCGCCCTCGGGGTCCTGGGGACGCTCCCGGCCGCGGTCGGCCGCCCGGTCGCCGCCGGAGGGCCGGGCCTCGGCCGGCCGCGCCGGCGAGCGTACGTCGGTGGGATGCCGCGGCCCGGGCTGAGCCGCCTCCGGGCGCGCCACCGGGCGTTCCCGCCCATCCGCGGTCGATTCCCGCTCGGTGTTGCGGGAGTCATCGCGGCCCCGCCGGCGCCCGCTCGGCGTGAGCGGCCCCACGCCCACCTGGGTCTGGTTGTCCCGCTGCAGCTCCCGCACGCTGTCGCCCGGGCTCGGCCGAACCCGGACCGTGCGGGGCACCGCCACGTCGGCCTCGCGCAGCTCCCGCAGGTCACGGGTAGGCCGGATCCGGGGCGACTCCGCGACCCGTAGCTCCCGCACCACGTCGGCCCCCACTTCGACGCGGCGGCGGGCCAGGTCTCGGGCGCCCATCTCGTTGCGCCGGACGAACGTCCAGGCCGCGCCCGGGCCTGCGCTGCCTCGGGCGACCGCGTAGCCGTTCGGGCGAGGCTGGATCACGGGCCGGTCATGCCGGCCGAGCGGGCACCAGCCCACGTAGTCGCCTCCCGCGGCCCAGCTCACCCACGCCGGTCCCCATGCGCGGCCGGGGATCCAGTACCAGCCCAGGGCCGCCGAGTTGCCCCAGCGGCCGTAGTGGGAGGGCGCCCAACCCCAGGTCTCGCCCGGGATCCACGTCCAGCCGTAGGCCGTCCACACCCACCGTCCGTTCCAGTACGGGCGCCAGCCGGCCGCCGCGAAAGGCCGCCACACGTGGCCGACCTCGGTCTCGTAGTACCAGGTACCATGGCTCTCGAACTCGGGGGCGTAGGCGTCCAGCTCGTCGGGGAGGTAGCGCCGGCTGCCCGCGGCCCAGGCTTCGCGCCGCTCACGCTCCTGGTCCCAACGGGCGAAGTCGTCCTCCTCGTTCTCGAACGTGGCCGCCCGCTCCGGGCTCTCGCCCCGCCGCGCGTAGGTCCGCTCGCCGGCCCCGACCCTGATGCGCCGCCGGCCGGAGTCGAGGGCGGCCTCGCCTTCGTAGACGGTGAGCCGGACCTCCCCCGAATCCGCGTCCAGGCGGTACACGCCTTCCTCGCTGGTCTCCACGACGCCGCCCGGCGTCTCGATCTCGTATTCCGCCCGCTCGCTCCCGCCGCGGACGTGCAGGTAGATCCCGCCCGACCAGAGGCGCAACGTCACCCGCTCCCCGCGCCCTTCGTCGTGGGCCGCGTAATCGACCTTGCTCCGGCTGTCGAGGCGGAGCCGGGAGCCGTCGGGGAACTGGAAGTCGACCCGGCCGGAGGCGTCGGTCCAGACCCGGTCACCGGGAAGGAAGGGAAGGTTGACCACCGCTTCCTCGGCGGACGCCTCGGTGGCGCGCTGCAGGGTCACCCCCGGCTCGAGGTAGAACACCCGACCGTCGCGGTAGGTGTCCTGGGCCGCGGCCGGAAGGGCGGCGAGGCCCAGGGCCAGGAGCGTCAAGGTACTGTGCCGCATCGGAGAGCCCCCCCGGGGATCCTGTACGCCGGAACCCCCACCCACATTCCAGCAAGCTCCATGCCGGACCATCGATCCGGTTGTCTCAATGCTATCAACGACTTGACGCCAGGTTCCTCTTCGGCTGTCCTTCACCGAGTGCGTCCCGGGTGCTCGCGAGAGGTCAGTCGACGATGATCAGCGTGTTGGTGCGCGCATCGTAGTTGACCTCGCCCCGCGGCGAGAGCCAGCGCTTCAGGAGCGGCGCCACCTGCTCGGCCCGCGCGTACGACAGCCGAAAGGTGGTGAGGGTCCGCGGGGCGCTGGCCCGCCGCTCCTCCGCCAGGCGCCGGCGGGCGGCCGCCTCCTCGAGCAGCCGGGCCGTGGGGGCGACGCGCAGCACCTCGTCCTCCTCCTCGCGGCCGAGACCGCACGAGCGGAGGCTCGCGTCGAGCGCGGTCTGCCAGCGCACCTCGGTGAGCTTCATGCTGAACGTGCAGGATACTCCGGGGTCCACCACGACCTGGAAGCCGGCCACGTCGGCCAGCAGCCGCAGCACGTCCACGATCGGCGCGTCCTTCAGATCGACGGAGATCCGGGCCTCGCCCTCGGCGGGCGAGGACACCACGAGCACGGCGGCCAGGGCGAGGCTCGTGAGGGGCACCCGTCCATAATAGCCTGTCGCCGCCGGGGGCGCACCGCGCTCCGGCCATCCCGGAGGCGCCGCGGGACGGGCGACCGTGTGTTTAGTAGCACTGGACAGCCATATGTCACAGCTTTACACTACGAAGCGTGGGAGCCGCGCCGACGCCACGTCCGCGGGGAGGCCTCTCGGGCCTGCTGGCGGTCTGGCTGGGCGGCCTGGGGAGCGGCGGCTTCGCGTACCTGATCGTGGAAGGGGCCGGCGAGGAAGCCTCCCTCCTCGAGCAGGGCATGGCGGCGGCATTTCTGGCTGCCCCCTTCTTCCTGGTCGTCCACACGGTGCTCACCCTGTGGCCGCTGATCCGGGGCCACGCGAAAGGGCTGGCCGCCGTGTGGGGAGCCGGCGCGGCGGGGCTCGGCCTCGTCTCCCTGACCGACGACGGTGCCGGGCCCGAGATGACCAGCCTCGTCCTGTTGTGCCGCCTCCTCGCCCTTCTCGGTCCGGGATTGCTGTCCCTCGTGACGGTGGCCTGGCTCGTCGACCGGTGGCGCCGCGGTCGGGCGAGGCCCTCGGGCCGGAGTGTCACAAGCTGAAGAGGGGCGACGCGGCCACGATCCTGCGCCAGGAGCTGCGCCTCTGGTGAACAAGTCCTCACGACCGGCCCGGATCCTGATCGTGTCGGCCCGGTTCAGCCCCCGGCGTGCGCGCGGGGCCGCACATGAGGGCCGGTTGCGGTCTCCAGGGGTCCTTGCTAGTATGCAAGTTTGTCCCGCTGCCGGAGTGGCGGAATTGGCAGACGCGCACGGTTCAGGGCCGTGTTGGCTTCGGCTAGTGTGGGTTCAAGTCCCACCTCCGGCACCACCAGGCTGCGGCGCGCCATAGCGGCTCTTCTCCCGTCCCCTCGCTCGACCCTCCCTTCCGAAAGCTGAATGCTGCATGACTGACGACTCCCTCCGCGCCCGCGTCCTCGCGCTCCTCTCCCACGACGGGAAGCCCCTCTCCGTCCGCGAGCTGGTGCGCCGGCTCGACCTCGACGCGGACGCCCGCCGCGAGCTCAAGCCCGTCCTGCGCCGCCTGCTGGAGGACGGAGAGGTGGTGAAGATCCGCGGGACCCGGATCGGCCTCCCGTCGCGCATGAACCTGGTGGTGGGCCGGCTCACCTGCAACCCCGCCGGCTTCGGCTTCGTGATCCCGGAGAGCCGGCGGCCCGGCCAGAAGGACGTCTACGTCTCGGCGGTCAACCTCAAGGAAGCCCTTCATGGCGATCGGGTGGTGGCCCGGGTGGAGCGGATGACGCCCAAGGGCCCCCGGACCCCCCGGGTGCAATGGGGCCCGGAAGGCCGGATCATCCGGGTCCTCGAGCGGGGCATGCAGCGCATGGTGGGGCGCTACGAGCAGGATGGGCGGTTCGGCGGCCACGTGGTCCCCTTCGACCGGCGAGTGCTCCACGAGCTGTTCATCCCCGCGGGAGGCGAGGGCGGGGCCAAGGCGGGGGAGATGGTGCTGGCCGAGATCACCCGGCCCCCCACCGCGACCCGCAACCCGATCGGACGCGTGCTGCAGGTGCTGGGCGTGATCACCGATCCGGGGGTGGACCTGAAGGTCATCATGGCCAAGTACGGCCTGCCCGACGCGTACCCCCCGGAGGCCGAGGCCGAGGCGGAGCGGGTGCCCAAGGCCGTCCGCCCCGAGGACCTCGTGGCCCGCACCGACTTCCGGCCCGGGGCCACGGTCACGGTCGACCCCGAGACCGCCCGCGATCACGACGACGCGATCAGCCTCGACCGCCTGCCGAACGGGCACTGGCTCCTGGGCGTGCACATCGCCGACGTGGCGCACTACGTGCGCGAGGGGACCGCCCTCGACCAGGAGGCCTACCTGCGCGGCACCTCGGTCTATTTCCCCGACCGGGTGGTGCCCATGCTGCCCCACGCCCTCTCCAGCCACATCTGCAGCCTGGTCGAAGGGCAGGACCGCCTCACCCAGAGCGTGGTCCTGGAGGTGGACGGGCGGGGACTGGTCAAGAAGGCCGAGTTCCACGACGGGGTGATCAAGAGCGCGGCCCGCATGACCTACCAGCAGGTCCAGAAGATCGTGGACGGCGACCCCGAGCTGCGGGCCCGGTACGCGGCCCTCGTCCCCCTCTTCCAGCGGATGGACGAGCTGGCCAAGCTCATGCGCAAGCGCCGCTACGAGAGGGGCTCCCTCGACTTCGACCTCCCGGAGCCCAAGCTCGTGCTGGGCCCCCGCGGGGAGATGACGGGCATCGTGGCCCACGAGCGGCTCGACAGCATGCGCGTGATCGAGGAGTTCATGCTGGCCGCCAACGAGGCGGTGGCGGAGCGCCTGCACAAGGCCGGGGTGGGGGCCCTCTACCGGATCCACGAGCGGCCCGATCCGGAGCGGGTCGAGGAGTTCTGCGAGCTGGTGGCCTCCTTCGGCTACCGCGTTCCCGGGAACCTCGAGGAGATCCGCCCCGAGGACTTCCAGCTGATCCTGCGGCAGATCGAGGGCAAGCCCGAGGAGAAGCTCGTCTCCTACCTCCTGCTGCGGACCATGAGGCTGGCCCGGTACCACGAGGAGAACCTGGGGCATTTCGGGCTCGCCACCGACATGTACGCCCACTTCACGAGCCCGATAAGGCGCTACCCCGATCTCGTGGTGCATCGTGCCCTGCGCGCGCTCCGCACGGGCGAGGACGCGGAGCGGGAGGCCTGGCTCAAGGAGGCCCTCCCCGAGATGGGGCGCCACCTCTCGGAGATGGAGCGCCGGGCCTCGGAGGCCGAGCGGGAGCTCGTGGAGTGGAAGAAGGTCCGCTTCATGGCGGACAAGCTGGGCGACGTCTTCGCGGGCTACGTCACGGGCGTGCAGGCCTTCGGCCTCTTCGTGGAGCTCGACGAGATCTACGTGCAGGGGCTCGTGCACGTCTCTTCGATGACCGACGACTACTACCTCTTCAACGAGAAGGCGCACGTGCTTAGGGGCGAGAACACCAAGAAGACGTACCGGCTGGGGGACAAGGTCGAGGTCCAGGTGGTCCGGGTAGACCTGGAGCGCCGGCAGATCGACTTCGCCCTCGTGGACGTGCTCGAGCGGGCCGGGCGCGCGGGAGCCGCCCCGAAGCGTCCCCCGACCGGGCGGAGGGGAGCCGGTGGTGGCGGCCGACGGCCCACGGGTGGGAAACGCCGGAGGCGCTAGGCTACAATAGGCGCGGTTTTTGGCCACTAAGGGCCGAGTGAGGCTCGGCGAGGCTCAACCGTCGGAAGCAGGGAGGAACGCCAAGATGTCGGAGGCCCGTAGCGTGGCGCTCAACCTGAGCGCGAAGGAGCTCGTCTTTCTACAGAAGGTCACCCGACAGGAGTACCACTTCATCACGGAGGAGGAGCAACAGGCCCGCCTCAAGCTTCGCGACAAGCTGGTGGAAAGCTTCTTCGACCAGGAGCAGAGCCGCATCGTCCTGAACCTCAGCCGGGACGAGCTGCTCTTCCTCATCAAGGTGGCCCGCGAGAACTACTCGTTCATCGTGCGCTCCGAGAAGGAGGCCCGCCTGGCCCTGGCCGCGAAGCTCCACAAGACCGCCGAGTCCGTCTTCGGGGTGACCACCAAGGAGGAGTGACCGCGCGCTGCGCTCGTTGATCGTCGGCACGGCCGGCCACATCGACCATGGCAAGAGCGCCCTGGTCCACGCCCTCACCGGCACCGACCCCGACCGCCTCAAGGAGGAGAAGGAGCGGGGGATCACGATCGACCTGGGCTTCGCCCACCTCGACCTCGGGGAGGGTCTCGTGGCCTCCTTCGTGGACGTGCCGGGCCACGAGCGGTTCGTCCGCAACATGCTCGCGGGGGCCCACGGGATCGACGCCGTCCTCCTGGTGGTGGCGGCGGACGAGTCGGTCATGCCCCAGACCCGCGAGCACTTCGAGATCTGCCGGCTCCTCGGCATCCCCCGCGGCGTGGTGGCCCTCACCAAGTGCGACCTAGCCGATCCCGAGCGTCAGGCGGTGGCCGAGCTCGAGGTCCGGGAGCTGGTGGCCGGCTCCTTCTTGGAAGGGGGACCCCCGCTGCGCGTCTCCGTCCGCACCGGCCTGGGCCTCGATGCCCTGCGGGAGGCCCTCCGATCCCTGGCCAGGGATTCCTCGCCACGCCCTAGAGGCGGCGTGCTGCGGCTGCCCATAGACCGGGCCTTCTCGATGCGCGGCTTCGGGACCGTGGTCACGGGCACCCTGGTGACGGGGGCGCTGGAGGTGGGAGAGGAGGTGGAGGCGCTGCCCGCGGGGCGGCGCGCGCGGGTACGCGGGCTCCAGGTTCACGGGACGTCGGTGGAGCGCGCGGAAGCCGGCACGCGCACCGCGGTGAACCTCGTGGGCCTCGAGGTGGCCGACCTCCTCCGGGGGGACGTGCTCGCCCGGCCGGGCACCCTGAGGCCCACTCCGATGCTCGACGTGGAGCTGACCGTGCTACGGGGCCAGCGGCCCCTGATGGACGGCGCCCGGATCCGCGTCCACCTCGCGAGCGCGGAGGTGCTGGCCAGGGTCCGGCTCCTCGGGGATGGCAGGGTCGAGTCCGGGCGCAGCGCCCTCGCGCAGCTCCGGCTGGAGCGCACCGCCGTGGCCGGCCGGGGGGACCGTCTCGTCCTGCGCGCCTACTCGCCCCCCGCCACCATCGGGGGGGCGCGCGTGCTCGATCCCCTGCCCCCCAAGCGGCGTGCGGGAGACCGTCCCCGGCTCGAGAGCCTTCGCGACGCGCGGGATCCGGCGGCGGTGGCGGCCGCGCTCGTGGCGGAGGCGGGGCCGGCCGGGCTCGAGGCGCCCGCCCTGGCCTCCCGCCTCACCCTGCCCCTCGGGCGGATGCATGAGGCCCTGTCGGCGGAGCGTTCCCTCGTGGCCCTCGGCCAGGACCCGGTGTGGTTCCTGTCCCGGGACGCCCTCGACGGCCTGGCCGCGGCGGCCCGCCGTCAGCTCGAACGGTTCCACCGCGAGCAGCCCCTGAAGCCGGCCATGCCGCGGGAGGAGCTGCGACGGCGGGCTTTCGCGCGCGCCCCCGGCGCAGCGTTCGAGCACGTCCTCTCGTCGCTCGCGGCCTCGGGCGAGGTTCGCCTCCTGCCGGATGCGGCCGCCCTCGCGGGTCACACCATCAGCCTCAGCCCGGGCGAGGAAGAGGCGCGCCGGCGGCTCCTCGAAGCCGCCGCGGCCGCCGGCCTCACCGGGGTGGACCTGCGCGGACTGGACGCTCGGGGCGGCCCGGATGCCCCGGTCTTCGAGCGCGTCTCCCGAATGCTGGTCGCGGAGCGGGTGCTCGACCGGGTGGGGGAGAACCTGCTCGTGCACCGCGACCACCTGGAACGGCTCAAGACCGCGGTGCGGGCGCGCTGGCCCAAAGGAACGCGCCTCGACGTCGGCCACTTGAAGGAGATGACCGGCCTCACCCGCAAGTTCGTCATCCCGCTCCTCGAGTACCTCGATCGGGAGCGGGTGACCCGGCGCGTGGGCGCCGATCGCGTCGTCCTCTGAGATGGCCGGCCCCTGGTCGCGCTACGCGCCCCTCGCCGTCAATCTGGCCCTGAGCCTCGCCGTCACCGCCGGGCTCCTGGGGACCGCGGAGCTTCTCGCCCGCCGGTTCGAGAAGCCCCGCCTTTCTCTCGACCCCTCGGACCGGACCATGGACTGGGAGAAGGAGTGGGGCGGCGACTTCTACGTGATCCGCTCGGCTTCCCCCGGCTGGCCCCCCACCGACGACTTCACCCACGACGGCGTCCGCGACTCTCCGCACGCCCCGGAGAAACCGGCGGGCGTGCACCGCGTGCTTTGCCTCGGGGACAGTGTGACCTTCGGCTACGGCCTGCGGCGGGACCAGTCCTACCCCGCGGTGCTGCAATCGCGGCTCGAGGCGCGCGGGCCGGGGATCGAAGTGCTGAACGTCTCCCTGATGGCCTGGTCCACGCGCCAGGAGCGGATCGCCTACGAGAGGATCGCCCGCCGGTATCGTCCCGACCTGGTCCTCCTCGGGGTCTGCCTCAACGATCCCCAGGAGCTGGCCAACAACCTGGGCCGTCCGCCCGCAGTGCTTGCGCGCCTCCACGAGCGCTCGGCCCTCGTGCGGTGGGTCGTGGACGCCCGGGGCCGGGAGATCAGGAACGTGCAGGAGCTGTTCACGGTGCCGGAGGCACCGAAGGTACGGGCAAGCTTCGAGCAGTTCTTCGGCGAGCTCCGGCAGCTCAAGGCGGTGGTGCAGGCCGATGGGGTTCCGCTCGCGGTGCTGGTTTTTCCCTACGCGGGGCAGGTGGGGCCGGATCCGCCCCTGCCCGTGGTGCAGGAGAAGATCCGCGCGTTTTGCGCGCGCGAGGCCCTGCCGTTCCTCGACCTGCTGCCGGCCGTGCGTCCCCTCGGCGCCGCGGCCTTCATCCCCGGGGACCACCTTCACTTGAGGGCGGAGGCCTGCGCGCGAGTGGCCGACCAGGTGGTGGATGCCGGCCTGGTGCCGCCCGCCTGGAACTCCGTGAGCGCGCTGGCCCGGGCGCTCGGCACCGACGCCCTCAAGCTCGAGCCGGCGCAGGTGAAGGCGCTTGGCTCCCTGCTCGCGCACCCCGACCCCGCCGTGCGCGCGGAAGCGGCCTGGGCCCTGGGCCGCCTGGGCCCCCGGGCCCGGCCCGCGGTGCCAGCCCTCCTCCGCGGACTCACGGACGCCGAGGAGAGCGTGCGGCTCGACGCCGCGGTTGCCCTGGGCCAGATCGGAAGCTCCGAAGCCCGGGCCGCGCTCTTCGCCGCCCTCGCCGATGCCCGGCAGGGGATCCGGTGGCGGGCCGCCGAGGCGCTCAACCTCATCGGCCTCGACCCCGGGCACGACCTCGGTTCGCTCGTCACCGCCCTGGGCAACCGCGACCTCTATGTGCGTGCGTTCGCCGCCTGGAGCCTCGGCCAAATGGGCCCGGCGGCCGGCGAGGCCGCGGGGCCGCTGGCCGCCCTCGCGCTCGAGGCCGACCCCGGGCTGCGGGGGGTGGCGGCCACCGCGCTCGGCCACATCGGGTCGGCCGACGCCAAAGCGGTCGCCGCTCTCGGGCGCGGTTTGCGGGACGCCGCCTGGGAGGAGCGCTGGCGGGCCGCCCGGGCCCTCGGCTTGATCGGCCCCGGCGCGGTGCCCGCGGTGCCGGACCTGGTCGCGGGCCTCGCCGATCCGTCCGACCGCGTGCGGCGCGAAGCAGCGCGGGCGCTCGGCCGCATCGGCCCCGGCGCGCAGGCCGCCCTGCCCGCGCTCCAGGCGGCCCGACGCGATCCCAACGACGCCGTGCGCGAGGCCGCGGCGGGAGCGGCGACCCGCGTCGCCACGAGCGGCCATGGCCATTGAGGGAGAAGGACGATAGAATGCCGGGGCATGAGACCCGCAGGCGGCGTCTCGATCACGCGAAGATGATGGCGCCCCCCTCGGCCGAGAGACGAACCGGCGGGGTGCTACGCGTCCCCTTCGTGCGGCGCTGCCAGGTGGACTTCGAGGAGGGCGCCCCCGTCAGCGCCTTCATCGTCAACATCAACGTGCTCGGCGCCTACGTGGCCCTCGATGAGATGCCGCGCCTCGGCCAGCGCGTGGTGTGCCACTTCCGCCTCCCCGAGACCGAGCAGGAGCTCACGCTGGAAGGGGTGGTGGCCTGGACCAACCCGCGCCAGCAGCATCCCGTCCACAGCCTCCCGCCGGGGTTCGGAGTGGGGTTCCGCGGCCTCAGCGACGAGAACCGCCTGCGGATCGAGGCCATCGTCCGGGAGTACCTGATGAGGCAGTCGCGCGGGCATTAGGGACCGCCGGAGTCGTCCTTCGGGCGGAGACGCCCTGGGCTCAGACGAACAAGGTGACCGGGTTTTCCAGCAGCCGGCGCACTTCCTGGAGGAACTGCGCGGCCAGGGCTCCGTCCACCACCCGGTGGTCGGAGCTCAAGGTCAGCTTCATGCGATGGCCGATCGCGACCTCGTTGTCGACCACCACCGGCACCTTGCTCACCGAGCCCACCGCCAGGATGGCCGCCTCGGGGGGATTGATGATCGCGGTGAACTCGGACACCTCGAACATGCCCAGGTTCGAGACGGTGAAGGTGGAGCCCATGAACTCCTCGGGCCGCAGCTTCTTCTCCCGGGCCCGCCCGGCAAGGTCCTTGACCTCCCGGGAGATCTCGAGGACGGACTTGCGGTCGGTGTGGCGCACCACCGGGGTGATGAGGCCATCCGGGATGGAGACCGCGACTCCGAGGTGGACCTCGCGGTGGGTCGTGATCTTGTCGCCGCCCCAGGAAGCGTTGACCATGGGGAACCGCGAGAGGGCCTTGGCGCAGGCCTTCAAGACGAGGTCGTTGAACGAGACCTTCACGTTCTCGCCGTTCAGGAGCTGCTCGCGCAGGGCCACCGCCGCCCCCATGTCGATGTCGACCGTCACGTAGAAATGCGGGGCGGAGAACTTGCTCTCGGCCAGGCGGCGGGCGATGGTCTTCCGCATGCTCGAGAGCGGGATCTCCTGGCCGGGCACGATCGAGGGGAAGGGGACGACGGGAGCGGGTGCTCCGGCGGGAGCGTGGGCGGCGGATGCCGCGCGGGCCCCCGGCGGTGCCGCCGCGTAGCTCTCGATGTCGCGCTTCACGATGCGGCCGCCGGGCCCGGTCCCCGCCACCTGCGCGAGCGGGATGTTCTGGCGCTCCGCCATGGTGCGAGCGAGCGGGCTCGCCTTGACACGGCCGTCCCCCGGAGGGGCGGCCAGGGGAGCCGCCGCCGGGGCCGCGGGGGCTGGAGCCGTGGGGGCCGGAGCCGCGGGCGCGGCCGCCGGGGCCACGACGGGAGCGGCCGCCGCCGGGGCCTGGGCGAGCAGCGCGCTGATGTCCTCCTTGGGGTCGGCGACCACGCCGATGAGCGCACCCACGGGGGCCTTGCCCCCGGCGGGCACGAGGATCTTTCGGAGCACCCCGGCCCCCAGGGCCTCCATCTCCATGTTGGCCTTGTCGGTCTCGATCTCGGCGAGGACGTCGCCCACCTTGACCGCGTCCCCTTCCTTCTTGCTCCACTTGACGATGGTCCCCTCCTCCATCGTCGGGGACAGCTTGGCCAGCACTACGCGAGAAATCACCGGTACAAGACCTTGTGGACGGCTTCCACCACCCTTTCGGGCTGGGGGAGGAAGGCCCTTTCCAGGGTCTTGGCGTAGGGCATGGGCACGTCGGCGGCGGTGACGCGCAGCACGGGCGCGTCGAGGTCGTCGAAGCATTCGCGCTGGACGCGGTCGGCGATCTCCGCCCCGAAGCCCGCGCAGCGCCAGCCCTCTTCGACCACCACGCATCGGTTGGTCTTGCGCACCGACTCGAAGATCAGGTCCTCGTCCAGCGGGCGCAGGGTGCGGGGATCCACGACTTCGGCCTCGATGCCGTCCTTGGCCAGGAGATCCGCCGCCGCCAGCGATGTGGTGACCGAGCGGCTCCAGGCCACGATCGTCGCGTCCTTGCCCGCGCGCTTCACGTCGGCCAGGCCGAGGGGGATGTGGTACTCCTCGTCCGGCACCTCGCCCTTGAAGTTGTAGAGCACCTCGTTCTCCATGAAGATCACCGGGTTGTCGTCCCGGATCGCGCTCTTCAGGAGTCCCTTGGCGTCCTTCGGGGTGGAGGGCATCACCACCACCAGGCCGGGGATGTGGGCGTACCAGCTCTCGAAGGCCTGCGAGTGCTGGGCCGCCACCTGGGCGGCGGCCCCGGACGGGCCCCGCATGACCATGGGGCAGCGGATCTGCCCTCCCGACATGTAGCGGTACTTGGCCGCGTGGTTGACGATCATGTCCAGGGCCAGGATGGAGAAGTTGAAGGTCATCATCTCCGCGATGGGCCGCAGGCCGATGAAGGCCGCCCCCACCGCCACTCCTGCGATGGCTTCCTCGGCGATCGGGGTGTCGCGCACCCGCCACTCCCCGAACTCGGCCAACAGGCCCTGGGTGACCTTGTAGGCGCCCTGATAGGCCCCCACCTCCTCCCCCAGGATGAACACGTTGGGGTCGCGGCGCATCTCCTCGCGCATCGCCTGGTTGAGCGCCTCGCGCATGGTGAGGAGGGCCACGGCTAGCTGCCCACCTTGGCTGGCGATTGGGCGGGGAGGGTCTCGGGCACCCGGTCGTCCTTGACCGCGGCTCGCCAGGCCGGGTCCTTCTCCGCGGCCTTCATGTTCATGTAGGGCGACCGGACGTAGACGTCCTCGTAGAGGCTCTCCAGGGGCGGGAAGCCGCTCTCTTCCGTGAAGCGCACCGCCTCGTCCACCCGCGCCGTCACCTCCTTGTCCACCGCGTCGAGGTCGGCCTGGCCGAAGCGCTCCTGCTCCATGAGCCGCTTGCCGAAGAGGTGGATGGGGTCGAACCGCATCATCTCCTCGACCTCCTCCTTGGTCCGGTACTTGCCCGGGTCGGACATGGAGTGGCCGCGGTAGCGGTAGGTCTCGGCCTCGATGAGGGTCGGCCGCTTGTCGTGACGGGCCAGGGCGATCGCCTGCCCCAGCGCGGTGCGCACCGCGATCAGGTCCATCCCATTGACGTCGCGTCGCGGGATGCCGTAGGCGCTGCCCCGCTGGTAGAGGTCCTTGACCGAGGAGGCGCGATCGAGGGAGGTGCCCATCCCGTAGCGGTTGTTCTCGATGATGAAGACCACGGGCAGGTCCCAGAGCGCGCTCACGTTCAGGGCCTCGTGGAAGGCGCCCTCGTTCACCGCCCCGTCCCCGAAGAAGCATAGGACCACCTGGTCGGTCCCTCGCAGGCGGATGCCGTAGCCCATCCCCGCGGCCACCGGCAGATGCCCGCCCACGATGCCGTCACCCCCGAAGTTGCCGCGGGGAACGTCGTAGAAGTGCATGCTGCCCCCCTTGCCGCGGCTGATGCCGGTGATCTTCCCGCACAGCTCCGCCAGCAGGGGACGTGGATCGGTGCCGCGGGCCAGGGCGTAGCCGTGGTCCCGGTAGGAGGTCACGAAGTAGTCGTCCGGCCGGAGGAGGCTCATCGCCGCCACCCCCACCGCCTCCTGGCCGATGTAGAGATGGAGGAAGCCGCCGATCTTTCCCTCGACGTAGAGCTGGGCGCAGCGCTCCTCGAAGCGACGGATGAGGAGCATCGAGCGGTAGTAGGACAACGCCTCTTCTCTGTTCATGCTTTTCCCGCAGGTGAAGCGGACGGACGCCTCTTTTTACCCCAGAGACCGAAGGGAGTCAACGAGATGCGCGGTGCAGTCCCAGCCAGGTGAGGAGGGCGGTCAGGAGCAGGCCGAGCAGGACCATACCCAGGATCGACAGCGTGAACGCCATCTCGGCCGAGCCCGTCGCCAGCGCTTCGGCTTCCGCCGGAGGAAGTTCCCGGAGGTCCTTCTTGCCCGAGAAGGCTGCCCGCACCTCCGCCCGAAGCATGTAGATGAGCGTGGTGACGGCGGCGGGGAGGAACGGGCAGGCCAGGATTCCGAGCGCGGCCAGGGCGATCTGGAGGGGCCGCGCCCAGGGGCTCGTCGACCAGAGGCCGAAGGCCAGCGCCACGGCCACCGCGGCCAGGAGCAGGCCGGCCAGGACCGCGGCCACGGCGCCCATGCCGTTCCACCCGAGCGCATCGGCGGTGACCAGGCCAGAAGCGGCGAAGGCCAGAGCCCCCAGGGCCCAGAGTCCGGCCAGGACGCGGACGGTGAGCGGCCCGCGGACGGGCGCTCGAGGCGAGGCGACCCGCGGGGCGGGGTCCACGGTGAGGGGGTTCGGCTGCGTCTTGACCTGCTGGGGGGGCGGTCCCGCCCGCGGCGGCAAACCCTCGGGCAGCGCGTCGACCTGCGTGGTGTGCGCGGTCGATGAACGCGGTGCGGCGGGGGGCAGCGGCCCCACCTCGTCGCTCCCCACCACGACCGTCCCCGGAGAGTCGCCGGCGAGGATCTTGATGATGACCTCGCCCAGGCGAACGAAATCGCCGTCCTCGAGGGTGGCCCGCTCGACCTTCCGGCCGTTCAGGAAGACCCCGTTCGCGCTGCCCGTGTCGCGCACGGCCAGCCCCGTGGGCCCGGCCTCGATCACGGCGTGCCGCCTCGAGCACTTGGCGTCGTTCAGGACCACGTCGCAGGTGGGATCGCGACCCAGGGAGACGAGGGTCTGGGTGAATTCGACCGTATGAGTGGTGCCGGTCGGGTATCGAATCTCGAATTTCATGACGGAGGTGCCCGACGATTCACGGATTGTCTTGTATGGACCTGCGGAATTCTAGCAGCAACCGGCCCGCTCGCGGCAGGGGCGTCTCTTCGGGCCGCCCGGCTCGACTTCCGCCGGGAGCGCGGGTAGCATCGCCCGGGGTCGACGGGAAGCCACGAGGGAGAGGCCATGCTCACTGCGGACCCGCAGCGGAGAGCGGTGAAGCTGGCAGAGCTGATCGACATCCTGGGCCGTGACGCGGCCCCCGAAGATCGCGACCTGATCCTCGCCTTCGCTCCCCTGGTCTACGCGGACATGCCCGACCGCCTCGCCCTGGGCCTGCCCGCGGAACCCCTGGCCGGGCGCATCCGCTCCCACTTCGGCTTCGTGGCCCGCGAGATCCCCCCCGCGCACCAGCTCTACAAGGGCCTCCCCGGGATCCACGTGGCCGTGCGCAACCCCAGCGAGGCCGAGGCGCGGGCCATCGGGGCGGGCCACGGCCTGCCCCTCGAGTCCACGGTCGTGGAGACCCACACCATCGACACCCCGTTCATCTTCGAGAGCCTGAAGCACTACTTCCAGAAGGCCGGCCTGCGCGTGTTCTCCGCCATCCACCCTATCTTCGCCGTGCGTCGGCAGTGGGAGCGGGTGGTCTGGATCGGCGACCCGCACGACGAGGGGAGCAAGGAGTGCTACTGCCACTTCCAGATCGAGCCCGTGGAGTCGAAGGAGCGGCTGCGCCGCATCGAGCACGAGGTCTTCGCGGTCCTGAAGTGCGTGTTCCTGGCGGTGGCCGACCACAAGGACATGGGCCGGGTCTGCCAGGAGCTGGGCGGCCGCCTGCGCGCCCGGAGCGGGCAGGAGGAGGACCTGGCCTCGGCCCGGGCGTTCCTCGACTGGCTGCGCGACGACAACTACGTCTTCATGGGCACGGTCGGCTACAAGGCCGCCTCGGACGGACGCCTCGACAAGCTGGACGAGACCGCGACCGGCGTCTTCACCGACGAGACCCTGCTCCCGGTGGTCTTTCCCGGGGTCATGGAGCACGTGGAGAGCCACCTCGCGCCGGCCCCGGGGCACTATCGCGTCATCGACCTCGACTTCTGCAACAACGGCTCCTGCATCTACCAGCTCGAGCCCATCGAAGACCTCCGGGTGCGCGAGTGGGGACCCGACGGCAGCCTCACCGGGGTGACCCTTCTCCTGGGCCGCTTCGCCCGGGGCGCCTTCGCCCAGCGCGCGGACCGCATCCCCCGCCTGAAGGAGAAGCACGACTGGCTGCTCCGGGAGAGCCAGGCCATGCCCAGCTCTCACGCCTGGCGGGAGATCCGGGCCGCGTTCAACAGCTTCCCCAAGACCGAGCTCTTCTACGCGGACGTTCGGGACCTCAAGCAGATCATCGACCGCATCGTCTACATGACGGGGGACGACGAGATCGCCGTCCACGTTCGCAAGGGCGCGGGCTACGAGGCCCTCTACATCGCCTTTTCCCGCCTGCGCTACGCCTACCAGACCGAGCAGGCCCTCCGTCGGGCGCTGGCCGAGGCCTTCGGCCCCGTCTCCTTCGGCAGCTCGGTGGATTGCGGGGCGGTCACCCTCCTCCTCTTCTACTTCGACGCGGCCGGCCTCGAGCGGCCGATCGACCCCGAGGAGGTCCGCCGCCTCACCTTCCCCCTGGTCACCCAGTGGGAGGACCGGGTGGCGGAGGCCCTGGAGCGGGAGTTCGGGGAGTGCGAGGGGCGGCGGCTGTTCCGGCGCTTCGTCACCCCGGAGACGCGGAGCGGCCTCTACCGCGAGTCCACCCCCCCCGAGCAGGTGCCGGACGACGTCCGCCACTTCGACAACCTCGAGGGCCGGCTCGAGGTGCGCGTCATCCCCCGGACCTCCGAGACGGTGGCCCTCAACCTGTACTCGACCCGGGCCCTCGGCCTGACA
>WNFT01001060.1_pt1 | contig 39969 bp, 34 predicted proteins | sample 5400191 | NCBI WGS metagenome assembly WNFT01 (sample SAMN13153359, study PRJNA577476) | soil metagenome | isolation source: 80 cm saprolite under Madrone tree | place: USA:California | collected 2016-06-14 | reverse complement strand
GCGTCCGTCACCCACACGTTGCCGTCGCGATCGACATGAATGCCGTGCGGCCACACGAACATTCCGCCGCCAAAGCTCCTGATCTCCTTGCCTTGCTCGTCGAAATGATGGATCGGGTTTGCCTTGGTGCCGAGGCAGCCCGGGGTGGTCCCTGGCGAGCAACGGTCGGTCGCCCACACGGACTTGCCATCCCGGTCGATGGCGACGCCGTTGGACCCGCCCCACGGCCTTTTCTCCAGCGTGAGCTGTGCCCAATCGCGGATGACGCGATAAGGATTGGCGCCGCTGTTGACCGGCGCGACGTCCTGCGCCTGGGCCTGGCCTCCCGCCATGGCCATCCACACGGCAACCGCCGCAATAAACCAACCTCTGCCAAAAGCTGAAATCGACATCGCAGCGCTCCTTTGCATGAAAATCCCGCCCTGTTTTTCAGCCACCGCGTGACCAGCGCATCCGCAGGCGTCAGGGAAGGTGAAGGTAGCACACCAAGAACGAGGGTCCAGGTCGGGAGACGACTTGACGAGGCGCGGGCGTTACGGCGGTGTCGCGCTCTGCGCAAGCGGACCACGCCGGGCAGCAGGACGGATTAAGCGGGAGCAAAGCCCATCCGGGCATTTTATCCGGCGATTGAACCCGCACCGATCGCCGACGTACCAAGAGAAAGCCGACCATTCTCGGACGCTTACTCGTCGCAGAGAACAGATGTGACGCATCATGAAAAGATAGCCTACCTGTTGAGGGATTTGGGGCAGAGAGGCTTCGCCCGCAAAAGGTCACCCCGCCGTTGTATCGGCTTTTCTGGCATTTAGGCATCAGGGCCCGGCCACCGCATTTCGCTGGTTCTGGTGGGTCGCGGCGGTTAATGCCTGTTTGTTCGCTGTATTCTTGGGCGGCCTCAATTGGATCATACGGCGGTGGCTGGGCGATCCTCAACCATGGTCGTACGTGATTATTGATCTTGCCGGGGTCGTTCTCATGAGCGTGATCATCGGTGTCTACGTCGCCGCCTCCTACCGGCGACAGGCGAGCGAGTTGGCGTTGCCGCGCTGGGAAGATTATCCGACCTCCTGAGCTAGTCTAGAAGCTCGCTGGGCGAACTGCGGGATTGCCGCTCCATTCTTGCCCTTCGGTACCGCCGTTTTGCGAGAAACCCAGATTCACAGTATGATATGCCAAAATGCTTGAGTGCAACGCCGCTGCAGTATTTATGACCACATCTCCTGCGACGATTGACGGGCGTGGTATGCCGATCGATACCGACCGAATTGATGACTGTGTGCTGGCGCTGCTTCTGCTGGGGCGGCATGACGGTCAGCGCGTCTGGAAGTCGTTCGACTGGGACGCGATGGACCGGCTACACAAGAAGGGCCTGATCTCCGACCCGGTAGGGCGCGCCAAATCCGTTGTCCTGACGTACGAAGGACTGGAGAAGGCCGAGCGACTGTTTCGAGATTTGTTTGAGACAAAAGCGTGAGCCGGGCCTGAAAGAAACGCACCTAATTTGCAGTCCGCATCGCTCCCTCACGTCCGCCCATCGCACCTAATCACTGCGATCGTCCGCAATGCGATATCGCACATCAATCCGATTTCCGTCATATCCCGTCCGTCTGCGAGCGCTTTCGCAACGAGCGCGAGCTCGTGCCAGCATAGGTCGGCCTCCGGAGGCGCCTCGCGCATCCACAGGGCCGTACGCAGAATGACGTCGGCCCATCGGTCACGGCGCCGCGCAATCCCGGTTTGCAGGAGATAGCTGACGCTGCCGCTCTACGAGGACGGGCCCGGCAACGGGAAATGGAACCTCGGTCAATACCTCATCGCGCGGGGCTCTGACCTGCCGCTCTTCGGGCTCGAGGTCGAGGTGTTGCCCCCGGCGGAGCCGGACGAAAAACCGAAGGGCATCGCGGAAGTGGTGATCATCCCCGTCGTCCCCGCGCTTCTCAATGCCATCTTCGATGCCACCGGTTACCGCTTCCAATCCCTGCCGGTGACCCAGGCCATGCTCAAGGGAGCGCTCGAATGACGACGCTCGCCCTCACGGTTGCTCACTGGATGGACATGATTGCCGGCTGGAAACAGATGCTGGGCGCTGACTGGAACAAGACCTACGCGGCCAGCAACACGATTTACGTCGCCCGCCAGAACAACATCCTGTTCAGCGTGCTGGCGCAGTTTTTCGGACCGCAGGCGATCAACGATCGGCTGATCCTGATCGAGACAATTTCGTTCACCACGACGCCGGAGGAAATGTTGGAGTCGCTCACTCGCATCATCTCAGACCGGTCCGTCGGCGCCGCGTTCTTCGGCAATTACTACCTGATGGATCACGAGCTGATGGGCGGTTGGAGGCGGCGTCTCCGCACCGCCCGATCAGGGCGCGGCGGCTGCGCTCACGCCGGCGGTGGTCGCGGCCGCTGGAGCGGTCTGTCAGCGAACAGCGCGTGCCTGCTTGAGGAGGCGTTTCCGTTCCCGCCGCAGCTGAAAGCGCCGCCAAGCGTGTGTAGGTTCGCCGTCCCCCCTGGCCGCCAATCTGAGCTGCCGGGCCTGGACCAGGATGTGGCAACGACGCAGCGAGCACTGGAAGCGGTTCAAGGCATCGAGGACGTCATCCACCTCTTCCCGTTTCGGAGCGTCGGCCTTCCAGAGTTTCGACACAGCGGGCTCTAGACTTTTGTACTGGTCCTCCAGCCGGCGCGCGCGCCGGACAAGGTGCGGCTGCCCCAGGCCGCTGGACGTCCGCATGATCTCGAGCAACGGCGCGCGCTCTTGCTGAAAGTCCATGGTCATCTTCACGAATTGCTGCGCGAGGTCCATGCTTGCCGACTGCTTAAGCTCTTTGAACTGCGCCAGCTCCCGTTCCACGCCGCGCTGCTGGCGGCGCTCCTGCACCAGTGCTTTCGCGAACTTGAATCGCAGCTGGTCGATCGGCTCGTCGTGCCAGACGCCATGCAGGTGCTTCGATTCCACGACAGCTCCTTCGACCGGCCGCAATGCAGATCGCGCCAGGTGGTTGGGAGACACCCGCTCGGGCGGGCGCTCCTGGTCGAATAGCGGAAACCCCAGCCGCTGGAAGAACCTGGCGACCAGCTCCGAGCAGAACGCCCCGTGGATCTTGTCGCGCGCACGCCAGCGCTCCCAGGCGCGCGTGGCTTTGGCCGCTAGCGGCACAAGGCGATTGGCCACCGCCAGTCCGGCGGGCAGCCGCGCCAGCATCACCAGCCGATGCTTTTCCGAGTAGTCCTTGCCCCAGGACTCGCGGAGCTCTGCTAGCAGCGCGGCGGCGAAGCACTCGACCGGGACGGAGCTCATGCCGGGGTGGCGGTATACCATGCAGGTGGCTGGCGCGCCGGCAATCTCGCCCACGGCGATGTGCTCTGTGCCCAACCAGGCGTACCCGAAGTGCCGGGTGAGTTTCTCGTCGATGAGGCCACCGTCGGACTCCAGCGTCGAGATCGGGCTGATCCACAGCGCGGCGTGCGAGAATGCACCGCCGCTGAGCCAGGCGATGGCATGGGATTCCATCTCCCCACCGTGGCTCAGCAGGATATCCCCCGACTCCATGCGGTCGAGGCGCAGCACGAGCGGAGGCAGAGGCGGCGCGTCGGCAAGCGGCTGCTCGTGCTGCGTCGCGTATCCCGCCGTACGCTGTGCTATACCTAAAAGCTCTTCGTGCAACATGCGGCCGTTCGCCACCCTGGAGGCGAACAGCTCCTCCACTGTCGCGTTCTTGAGGTCCAGGTCATGCATGCCGCACCAATGCCGTGGTAGTCGCCCGATGCTAACACGGTCCTCCTCTGGTGAAAACGTGCAGCCGCTCAAGCCCGCGATAGCCTTGCGCAATCGGTCCTGCTGCAGAGGCAAAGTCGCCGCTGACGACAGGAACAGCACCCGCAGCTCAAGCCTCCGGCAGCCCCGCTTTGCGCATCCCTTCGATACGATGCTCGAGCCGGGGCGCGCTCTCAATCGAGCCCAAGTGTGGCATCCCCAAGTGTGGAATCAAAGTATTCGCGCGTGCGAGGACGCCAAAGCAAACTTGGCCCCCGCGTGAGCGACCCCAAGCACCCTGCGCCACTCGAAATGGTGGACCAAAACGCTATCACGCCGCGCCTCCAACATCGGTGATGCCGATGCCTCTATGGGGGGAACTGTCCAGGGTCGTATTGCACAAAATCTTGGCATCGGCCTGGGCTCCTGCCGAGGCTGCGCCATCGCCATCAGGCAGTGGCTGCGCGCCGCGCACACTTGCGGCAAGTCCGCAGATAATGCCCAAGAACGGCAATATGCCGGGGTGAATCCCGAGATAAACGCCGACGATCGGTCCGAAAAAGATCAAGACGGTGGCGATGAGCCACAAGAGCTTGTTCATGCGGCATTCCGCGACGCGATCGTTCTGGACGTACGCCATTCATTGGTCATTTGTCGCGACCGAATGGTTCGAAGCGCACAGCGCAAAAAATACCCCAAGGGGCAAGGTTTGGCAATCGGGCAACGGCCGGTATTGGCCCGACTCTGCCGTCGCCGGCATCCACCTGGCACGGAAGCGATCGAGGCGTAAGCTGCCGTCGCAGCCCGCAAGCACTGCGGGCGAATTTAGCCGATGCTGTCGAAGAAGTCGTTTAGTTCGCAAGCAGCGGCTAAGCCCTGTGTCTCGCCTCCTTGATGAAGGCTAGCACGTTGGTGACGCATTCGTCGGCATTCGAGGCGGCGATGTGGTAGCCGTCGCTCCGCAGAACCACCAGCCGGGAATTGGGAATCAGCGTCTGGTACTGCCGCGCCTTCTCGACCGATTGCGACTGGCCGCGGTCGGCCGTCATTAGCAGAGTCGGCGCTTTGATGCGCTGCAGGAGGCCGTCTCTCGTCGGGTCTGACTTGGAAACCGCGGTGAGCAGACCTTTCGTCGGAATCTCCGGCGCCGTCGCAAACATGTTCTCCCAATAATCAACCATCTCTTTCGAGGCGGTCGAGCCGAGCCGGTCGAGCTGCGGAGCAAAGGAAGTGGCGGAAGCGCGACCGCTTGCGTTCGTCACGGCCGACGGCACATGGACGACCGAAAGCGTGCGGCTGCGAGCCGGGTAATCCGCAGCAAACTGCATCGCAATCGCGCCGCCGGCCTTGGCGCCGATGATGTGAGCGGAGTCAACGCCAGCCTTGTCGAGGACGTGCGCTACGAAGGCGGCAAGACTGGGCAGCGACCACGCGAAATCCGCAGGAATCCGCGACCGACCCAACCCAGGCAGGTCGGGCCGCAGCACGCGAAACTCCTGCGCCATGCGCGGCAGCCACGCGTACCACACGATGCTCGATTCGGCGTTGCCGTGGATTAAGACGGCGGTTTCGGGCTTGCGCCAAGGCTCGCCGAACCAGTCCTCGCGATAAAAGAAATCCTCCGCGGATGCGTTGCTTGCCGAGCCCCCTTGGGCGACCGCCTGCACCGGGCCGAGTGCACTGGCCGGGGCTAGGGCTGAAATGCCGAGCGCGGCCGCCGTACCATAGCCGAAATGCAGCACATCGCGACGAGAACCTGTGACAGCCATCGCTTCCCTCCTGCGCCGTTTCGGGGCGGACTGGCGCCACCGGAAAAAATGGTCCGCGCCAGTCGGCCCATCGTTAATCCAGTGAAAGCCTACGTGGCACCCGTTACACCTGTCAAACGCGTGACGACGCGATTGGAGGTCTTGCGGCCGTGACCAAGCCTCGTTTGATCTGACACCTTTGGCCCTCTTCGACGATTGACTGGGCGGGCAGAGCACGAGGCTATCAATCGTCGCCCTTCCGTAGTCAGCTCTGCGGGCTGATCTGCACCCTGATTCCGTCAGGATCGAGCACGTGGAAGCCTGCGAAGCTGCCCTCCAGCGGCTTGACGCCGCGCTCCGTGAAATGGCGCACGGCCGCTTCCTTGTTGTAACGCGGGATTCCGATCGCGAAATGGTCCACCGTACCGGTGGGTTTTTCGAGATTGAGCGAGACCAGCGTGCGGTTATTGCCGAGCCTGAGAATATTGCGTGCCGGTTCCCCGCTCACCTCTTTGAAGCCGAATATGTTCTGATAAAATTCGCTCGAACGTTTCAGGTCGGCCACCTGAATGCTGACATGGTCGATGGTCGCGGCGCTGAAATTGAGACCTTCCTGCGCGCTCGCCGCCGTCCCGCCGGCTGCCAGCATCGCAAGACCTCGAACGAGTTCGCGGCGGCTCAACAGTCCCTTCTCGAAACGAGACACCAGATTCGAAATGATCGCTTCCATGTCGTCCTCCTTGGCTGTCGGCCCAGCGGTTCGAGCTTCACCACCCAAGCTCAGCCAAGATCCGGCGGCGCACCTGCTTCGCTGACGCCGGTTGATTCGAGCCTACCGCGATCTGGCTGGCAATGAAACGGATGCGATAGGGGTGAGTGCGGGTATGCACGCTCATCGGCTCAATCGACGCGCCTGCCCCATTCCCGACCTCGTCGTTGTGGCCAAGCGGAGTTCGCCTTCGAGTGAAATGGCCTCACCGTTACGCATGGCGAAACGCCAGCGGATTTCGCCGTACAATACTTTCTGTGGTGCTTCGGTCAAGATTGCTCACTGTGAGTTTTCTCTCCGTTACCCACAGCCGAAGTGCGGCATCGACAGAACATTTCCGCGCCGGATACGTCATAACCGGCGCGGATCATCTCAGGCCGAGCCCCACAGAGAACCGTAGATGAATGCGTTACTGCTCCAACGGGTCCTCTAGAACGACGGTCGATGCAAAATTCGCCGTGTTGTCCGTGGTCGCGGGATCGGAACCGCGACCCTGCGCAAACGCAAGGTCTTCGACCCTCCGTCCGTGGAGCAAACCGGGAAGGCCCTGATTGCCTTCGATGCAGCGCGGCTCGGCGTAGAGTCTGTTCTCTTCGTCACTCTGTCGGGAGAATTCCTGCTTGACGGTCCAGGGCCTGGTCCACACCGTCGGATCTTCGATCGTGACGTCGTAGGCGAGGGTCATTGGTCCCGTGCGCGTCCAGCGCTCAACGAGATGCAAGTTCTCGCGCGAGCCCTGATAGTCGGTTTTCGGACTGAAGTTCGTCACGTCGATGACGAGGGTATCGCCCTCCCAATGGCCGCGCGAGTCGCCGTACCACTGGCGGATGCTGGCCGGCAGATGCGGGCTCCCGTCCATGACGATGTTGCGCTGCCAGCCCTGGCCCTGCCCGACGTCGTAGAAGATCGAGATGCCGCCCGGCGTCTGCACGATCCGGCGGAAACTGCCGGTGTTGCCGCCAAACTCAGGCAATCCGCCGGTCAGGCAGCGCTCCCCCAACGAACTGTCCTCCGGACCATCGTTGCGATTCATGGCCCTGGTGATGTAGCGAGGAGGAGTTTCCGCGCGGCGCGGCGAGGTCGCCGGATCATATTTCCAGCCTGCGCAGCCCGGCAACTTGTTCTTGCACGTATTGGTCGATTGCACCAAGGCGAGGCGAAATTCCCGATCGGTCGCCGCCGCCTTCTGAGCCTCCGGCGTCAAAGGAGGAAGCCGGCCATTGGGCGGATCGGCAATCTTCGACGTGCGCGCGCCGGTGCGCTTCGTGGAAAAGAACACCGCGCCATTATAGCCGTTATTGGCGTCGCGCTCGGTCGCGCGCCGGTTGAGTATACCCGATCGCACCTGGTCCAACTCCGCGCGTTGCGCCTCGGTGAAAAATTCCTGGTTCGCATATTTGGCAGGGCGCTGTAAGGGCGTCTCAAATTCGTCTGTCCAAATCCCTTGCAGATCGGGTTCGCCCCAAGCCGTCGTCAACGGCGGGGCTTTCATGGCCGCGCCGGAAACAGCCGGAGCCTGAGCAGAGGTTCGGGTGACAGACGCCGAAATGGCGGCGCTGGCCGCGGCGGCAATGACAGCAGCTACGATCAAGCCTGAGAAGCGGTTATCCATGACGATCTCCTTTTGCCTCGCAACGTGTTGCGTGTGACGACTGCCAAGCGGGGCACTTATCAAGCCATTCGCAGCGCGCAGATGGCAGGCTTGCGACGGTCTGCTTGAAATAGCCGACGCCGCAATAAACATCGCCGGCCTTCTGAAAAAATGAGACTTCGGCACGTCCCTCTGGGCAGCTCAGTGGCGACACTATCAGTTCACCCGGCCGTTTGAAAAGGAGCGCGACGGCCGGAATCGGCCCCAAGCCGGAGCGCACGGCCCTGACTTGAACATCGGAATTGGGTTCACCCCGGACGCCTATCCTTATGGCCGAGACTGCGGGTTTTCGATGCGCCCGGCATAGCGCTCAACCCCCGTGGGGCCCTTCATACCCTATAGATGTTGCCGTCGTCATCGACGGCTACGGACTCGCCCACTGGTTCAGGCAGCCTATCGCGGTCGGACGCGCCTGGGAACCAGGATCACTGGCAATTTGCGGCACCAAACATTGTGTCGTTCGTCAAGCACGGCCAGTGACCTTGCGCTCGTCGATCCGGATGGCAGTCAGAGGATCATTCTCGTCCTCGCGCCAAGTCGGATGATTGAAATGGAGGACGAAGTCGCCGTTGTAGGAGACGACAGCCTTGTCGAAAGTGATCTTTCCGATACGGCGCCAGTTCTCGAGTGAGCGCCGCTGCCAGAATGGTGGGCCGGACTCCCTCCCGTCGTCGGTGACCTCGATGCAAAAGACGAGTTGGCGCTTCGGCCGGGGGTCGCCTCTGTCGTAGATCTGAGCCATGATCTCGTCGCGGAGGTCGAGGGAACGGCCTTCGATTCTCGGTTGATCTGCCGCGACCCGCAGGCGCAAGAAGCGCGGGGCTCGCGTCGGCTGCCCGGCAGGCTTTCCAAGCTCGGCGATCTGGTAGAGCTGCCGGATTGTAGGTTGTTTGTCGACGATACCGAACACGAGGCCAGCCAGCAGAAGGCTTGGCGTTCCGGCACCTCGCCGCCAGACCGTGGTGTTGGGGGCATTGCGCAGTTCAACATCGTTGATGAAGTCGGTGTAATCGCCCCCAATATCCTCCTGCGTAATGACATTTGCGGTGAGCAGCGGCTCGGCATGTTTCGGATCGTTTGTTGGAAACAGTTTTCCGGCAAATGCCAGGGAGCGCACGTGGCCGCGTCGCGTTTCGGAACAGCAGGTCGAGAGGCGGCCGACCATGAGGGCCTCGCTCCCTATTCGGAAGTAGCCAGAGTAATCGGTCTCTTCCGTTATCTGCCAAGTGCCGGTCAGGCAGACCCCATTCGGATGAAGCAGGCGGCGGAACCCCTTTTTGTCCGGCCCCCAGCGCAAGTCGGCTTTCGAATCGATCGCCCGCTCGGTTGCCCGCCGAAACATGGAGGGACCACAAGATAAGATGCCGCGCATGAGGTTCGCCAGAGTAACCCTGTAAACAGGCAGCGGCGGCTCGCTATCCGCGCCCCAGACTCGTTGATAGGAGTTTTCAAACACAGCCGCTTCCACTTCGGCGAAGCGGGAGCCACGAAACGTGCGATCTTCGCCTCTCATGGCCTCGGCGCCGAGCTCGTTTGGGCCCAACCTGGGATCTGCCGCGGCCGCGTCCTCGACAATGACGTCGCAGGCTTTTTCACTGATCATGTAGATCGCAGCCACAATGAAATAGCCCGGAATCTTCGGAAAAACCGACGCATCGACGACGCGCAGGCCTTGGGTGCCGTGCACGCGGAATCTGCTGTCCAAAACGGCCATGCGATCCGACCTTGGTCCGATCTTGTTGGTGCAGGACGCGTGGTGGCCCCAGGCTTCGTTTTGAATGAACCTCAGCGTAGCCTCATCGCTTTCATAGCCCGGTCCGGGAATTTGTTCCTTTGCAAATTGTCCGCCCAGGTTGTTGTTCATCTCGCGCACGAGCTTCACGCCTTTGAGGACGGCGTAGAGATCCTGCTGCAACGTGTCGTTACCCTCTTGGAAGTACTTGCAATCGACACGCGGGCGTTGGGTTGGATCTGCGCTCACGAGGGTAACGCTGCCAGCCGTATTGTTCGTATATGCCTTCAATATGATCCACGAGAACTGCCTTTCAGTCTTTTCGAATAACGCGGAGTAACCGCGCTTGTAGCCCGCAAAGAAGCCGGGGAATCCGAATATGAACAGGTCTGGCTCGGGAAGGTCCGGTGACGACCGCTCCATGACCACAATCACGGACCCGGTCGAACAGTAGAGGCCCTTCCCCTGCCGCCAAAGCTCGAACACGGGATCCGGCGGTGCCTGCGGAGTGGGTGGAGCGAACGTCGCGCCTTTCAGCATCAGAAAGGGTTCGGGTAGCTCGCTCACCACCGAGACTTCGTAGCGATCCTGCAGGTTCTTTCCCACCCCGGGCAGATCGACCACGACTTCTATGCCTAGAGCTTTGAGCTCCTCCGCGGCCCCGATGCCAGACAGCATGAGCAATTGTGGGCTATTGAACGCTCCGCCCGCAACGATCACCTCGCGAGCGGCCCTAAAACACCGCTTTTCATATGGTCGGGAAGCGGTGCTCAAGGGTGACGCCTTATAGAGGAAAGCACCCTGCCGCGCTTCAACTCCGACAGCTTGCTTTCCGTTAAAAATCACCTTGGTTGCCAACGTATTTAACTCGACTTTCAGGTTCTGCGGCTTTGCTCGCGCGGTCTCGAGAATGAACTCACGCGGCCCGTGGCGCTTTCCCCTGAAGGTCGTCATCGGTGTCAGCGCAAGACCCCGCCGGGCGTTGTCCGAGTTGCGGATATCATTCGGGTCCAATTGTGCGCAGAGGTGCCCGAGAACAGAACCGATTTTCGCTCTGACGACGATGCACAGCGTGGCCTTCAATATCTTCAGGATCGAGCGATCGTTGAGCACGAGCCGAGGGTCGGCCCGATCGGTCGGCAGCCAACCGTCGAATCCGTGCCCGCTCTTCCATTTCTTCCAGTCCTTCCGCCGTTGCCACAGCCCGGCTATGGACCAAAAGAGGCCCTGCACGACGTAGCCGAGCGTCCACGGCCGTGGCCTATACATACAGCGCTCCAGCCGCTCCCAATACTTGTACATATTCTCCGTGCGCCAGCTCCAGTCGCCGGTTGAGCGCGCGATGAAGTCCCAATCGATTGCCTGAGGCGTGATCGTGACCATGGCGTTGTGAACGGTGCACCCGCCAAGTGCGCCGGTGCGCGGATAGAGGACGCCCTCGTTCTTTTTGCAATATTTCGAGTCAAGCTTCTCCCGGTCCGGATCAGTATAGTGGTGCACGTAGAAATCCCACCGAGCTTGGTCGTACTCGGTGCAGAGCCCATGGAAGGCAGGAACCTCGTAAAGAAGGCGGCCTTCTGTGGTTTGGCAGATATCATCGCCTGCTTCGAGCAGAAGAACCTTAAAGCCGCGAAGCGCGAGGTTCGCGGCAAGCGGGCCGCCGCCGGCGCCGGAGCCGATGACGATATAGTCTGCGTCGTATTCTGCGCCCGTCATGTCGATGAAGCCCTGGAAAGGTCCACAGGAGGCTTTCGATTGTTTGGCCGAATAGCCTGCGAAACAATCATTGTGTCTTGCGTCCACGGCGCCGCAAACCAACCGAATTGCCAGAGCTTATGCAGTCATAGCGGCTCTCATGCCGTGTGCCCTGTGAGCGACATCACGTATGGGGGCTCGGCCTTCCACCTAGGGCTGTAGGCGACCTCGCTCGGCCGTGCCGCTGCCATAGCTTATCGCTTGCAGAATGGATCGTCGGGGGAGAATATACGAAAGAGTCCGTAAGCGCGCAGACAAAATGGCCGATATACGAAATTGGCTGGAAAGCATCGGCCTTGGCCAGTATGCGGATTTATTTGCTCAAAATGGGATCGATCTCGATGTCTTGCCTGATCTCGGCGAGCAGGCACTGGAAAAACTCGGCGTTTCGCTTGGACACCGAAGGGAGCTCCTGAAAGCGCTTGCTCAACATGAGCGCTCTTGGTCCGCGCGAGCGGACCGAGGGAACGAAGTCCAGCGCTTGGCGGCGTCGGGGACGGTCAGGCCCGACCGGCGTCACATGACCATGTTGTTCTGTGACCTGGTCGGCTCGACCGCGCTTTCCGCGCAGCTCGATCCCGAGGATCTGCGTGAAATTCTTCATGCTTTCCAGCGATGCTGCACCGGCTCTATCCGACTGTATGGCGGCTTCATTGCGCGATTTTTCGGCGACGGCCTGCTCGCCTATTTCGGCTTTCCAACGGCGCGGGAAGGAGACGCAGAATGCGCGGTGAACGCGGCCCTGAAGATCGTCGAATCGGTGACGGCAATCCGGACTGCTCGGCAGCTGCAGGTCCGGATCGGAATCGCCACCGGCCTCGTTGTCGCTGGCGACCTCATCGGTGAGGGGTCGGCGACTGAATTCGCGCTGGTTGGAGAGGCGCCGAACCTGGCAGCGCGATTACAAGGGCTCGCACAGCCCAACCAGATATTGCTGGCGGGGAGCACACGCCGGCTGCTCGGCAGATCGTTCGAGCTTGTCTGAGCGCGTTGATTGGTCGCGCTCCGGAGCTCGCATTACTGGAGGAGAAGTACGAGGAAGCGAGCCGCGGCCACGGTCAGCTGTTGCTCATTTCCGGTGAACCCGGGATCGGAAAGTCTCGGCTTGCCGTCGCGTTGCGGGAGCAATTGGCGGCGGACCCATATCGTCTCGTTTCCCTGCAGTGCTCGTCCCATCATACGAATAGCGCGTGGTATCCGGTGATACGGTATCTGGAGCGGGCTGCCGGGATCACACCGGATACCGAACCGTCCGCCAAGCTCGATAAATTGCAGGCATTCGTGGATCCATTGTCAGAGCGATCCGCCGAGACTGTCCCGCTGCTCGCGGCGCTGCTTTCAATCACAACGGGCGACCGTTACCCACCGCTGGCGCTCACACCCGTGCAGCAGAAGCGGGAAACGTTCAATGCTCTGCTGGCCTTGCTTGAGAATCAAACCAAACAGATGCCAGGCATTCTGGTTTTCGAAGACGTGCACTGGATTGATCCGACCTCATTGGAATTGTTGACGCTGATCCGAGATCATGTGGCGCGCTGGCGGATGCTCGCGATTTTGCTGCTTCGGCCAGAGTCGAATCTGCCCTGGCCGCGGCTTCCACACGCCACCAATATTGTGATCAATCGGCTGGATCCGGAGCAAGTGGTGCTAATGATCCAATCAGTGGCCGACGGGGTTTCGTTGCCCGATGCAGTCATGAAAGAAATCGCGGCCAAGAGCGACGGCGTTCCACTGTTCGTCGAAGAGATGACCAAGGCCGTGCTTGAGCATAAGGCAACGAGGGAAGCTGAGCTCCCGGTTGATTTTCGACTGACCCTTACGGTGCCGGATACATTGCATGAATCGCTGATGGCGCGGCTGGACCAGGTTGCCCCGATGAAATTCGTAGCGCAGATCGCCGCGGTCATTGGGCGTGAATTCTCATTCGAGCGGTTGCAGGCGGTGGCCCGCTTGTCGGAGGACGACGTCCACGCGGCGATCGACCGCCTGCTTGGCGCTGGTTTGTTGTTTCGCAGCGGCGATGCGGGAGAGCAGAGCTTCACTTTCAAACACGCGCTCGTTCAGGACGAGGCGTATGCGAGCCTGCTGCGCGACGAGCGCCGGCAACTGCATCGTCGTGCCGCCGACGTGCTCAGCGCTGATCTTCTCAGAACCGGTAGTGTCGCGCCTGAAGTCGTCGCCCATCACTTTACGCAAGCCGGCGAGCTGGGTCTCGCAATCGACTACTGGGTGCATGCGGCCCGCCAGGCCGGGGAAAGGTTTGCGTTCGTCGAAGCTAGCACCCATCTGCGAACCGCACTCGACCAGTTAGCTGAGTTGCCGCCGAGCCCGCAACGTCACGAGCGGGAATTGCACCTTCAGTATTCGCTGGGCAATGCGCTGTTTGTGGCGAAGGGCTTCGGTGCTGTCGAAACCGGACAGACATTCCGGCGGGCGCTGGAATTGTGCCATAAACTCGAGGGCTCTCCGCAAACCACGATGGTTCTCAATGGCATCGTAGGCTTCCACGTTAACCGGGATGAATTTGAACAGGCCCGACAGATCGGCGAAGAGCTCTTGTTGCGAGGAGATCGCGAGGGTGATACGACGCAGCGGCTGATCGGCTATCGCGCACTCGGCATGTCGCTGTTCCAGATGGGCGAACTTGACGCTGCCCGCGAGAAACTCTGCAATTTGCTCGAACTGTATGAGGCGAGCGGCCGCGGATCAGCCGCTGCAGCGTTTGCGCCGGACATGAAGGCGACCGCGCAAGCCTTTCTCGCGCTCGCTTCTGTTCTGCTCGGGGATGTCAGCGGTGGCCTAGCGTTCGGGCGTGCGGCCGTGGTCGAGGCCGAGGAACTGCGGCATCCGCACAGTATTTGCTACACGCTGGACTTCCTAGCCGGCGCGTATGCGCTGTGCCGCGAGCCCGAGGCAGCATCCCTCATAGCGGAGCGCGCGATCCGGCTGGCCGGTGAGCATGGATTTCCAGTTTGGTTGGCCGGCGGTCACATGCTGCGCGGCTGGGCGAGGGTCGAACTGGGAGCGGTGGACGCGGGGCTCGCCGAAATTCGCCAAAGCGTCGATGCGCTCGAGGCTACCGGGGCGTTGACCTGGGTTCGCTTCGCACGCTATCTCCTCGCACTGTGCTGCGCTAAGATCGGACAGCGCGAGGACGCATTGAAGCTGATTGACCAAACGTTAGCGGCAATCGGGGGGACTACCGGACGATGGTATGAAGCCGAGCTCTCTCGCTTGAAAGGCGATTTGCTGCTTGGCGGTGACGCGCCGCCAGCGAGCGCCGAAGCTTGCTACGAAACCGCGATCGCCGTCGCCCAACGACAGGGCGCGCGCCTTTGGCAGCTGCGTGCGACGAACGCACTCGCTGAATTCTGGCGTGCTCAGGGCAGGCGCACTGAAGCCTATGCCCGGCTTGCGTCACTTTATTCGAGTTTTGGTCCGGAGGCCGCGTGCGCCGATTTGCGGGAAGCCGAGACTTTGTTGCTGGAAACAGGCGATGCCCCGCGCGCACCAGCGAGCCCGCAGGCGATGTGATCTGGTTTGGGCTCGCGCCGAGGGGCGTATGAGGCTCAGCCGCTGCGAGGTGAAATATCATCCACTGATTTGAGCGCCGCGTGGTCCCGATCTTCGGTCCGGCCCGGCAGGGGGAGGCGGACCAGGATCGAACGGATTGGTGACCTCATTCGCAGCGAAGCGCGCCCTGCGCGAGCCCGCATAAGCACGACGCTTCATCCGCTGCACGATACCGAGCGGACGATGCTGGTCGGGCACGTTGTTCCACGGATTGAACGACAGGTCTTCAATAAACGGCGTATTACATGTGTGGCCGCCCGCAATCAGGATAGGCGGCAGGGGGAAGATGGTCAGGACGCCTATGGTGTGGAGCGGGGCGATTTTGCGCTGCCAGATGCTGGATTTCTGAGCACGGGGAAACAGGCGCCCGAACTGCTTGCGCTGATCCTCGTCTTCGAGCCAAACGGCTGAAGAATTCTCAATCGGGGTATTTTCGTCGTCGATGAATCTCTGCACCTTGAGTGCAAACCTGATTGGGACAGGATTCTTGCCGGGCTCGTAGTTCGTTGAGTCAAGCGTTTGAGCAATCATTGCGCGCAGATGATCAGGATCCGATCTGACAATGGCCGGCACGGCCAAGCGCCGCCGGATCCACCCGATGAGCGGAAAGCCAAAATCTCGGCGGTCGGCCCAAGCGGGGTTGTTCTCTGCCAACAATTTCTGACCGCGTTCATCCGGGTAGAAAGGCTCCCATTTGTATTTAACGGCAGTGGTCTTGTCGCCGCCGTTGGCGCCGAGCCGCGAAGGCGCCATAGACCAGTAGCTCTGGAACAACGGATGATGGATGACACTTCCGTTCACACGCAGGGCCGCCGCCGCATCGCGCAAACCGAGAATGGGCACCAAAGTCACCCCTGTCCGTAGGAACGCCAAAAAACTCCGGAATGCCGAATCTTCGTTTCTTACCCCGCAAAAGAAAACGCGATTCACCTTCGCATAAGCATCCGGATTGGCGGTGAAAAAGACCGGGTAGTTGATCGTCACAATATCGAGAATGCCGTTCCGATTGATTTCTGCAGGCTCGATCGGTTTTCCCGACTTATCGTCTATTAATTGCTTGACAGCGGCGCCCTCACCCGAAGGAAGCGTGCCTTCAGCGAGAAGCTTGACGGCCATGCCGCGGGCGTCCGGTGCCGCGTCGTCCTGGGCCTGCGGATCTCCATTGGAAAAGCGAATCACGGCGTCGTAGGTTTTTCCAGGTTCGAATACGCCCGCCGTTAGGTCGGCGGGAAGGTCCTGAGTAATTTGCAATTCTCCGGCGAGGCAACCGTGGGTCTTGCGATGCACGTCGCGGCTGGCGAGGCCCGCCCGGGAAGGAAGGTCACGGAAAATGCGCCCAAGCCTATTCATGCGCACGCGTTCTCGCCAAGTCAAACCCAGACTTCTGCGGCTGAGATCGTGATATTCTTCTCGCCACTGCCTTCTGAGCTTTCCCATCTCTTCGACGGAGTCCCTGATCACCTCCTGTACGCGTTGAATCGCATCCCTCTCCTGCGCTTCGCCTACGGTGCGTTCAAATTGAGGATCGATGTAATCGTCTTCGTTGAAACTTATCATGCCCGGGCCTCTTGAGATCGGAAAGGTAGGTTTGGAAACTGGAGCCTAGAGCGGATTTCGTTTGACTGGATGCCGGGCTCGCTCGGTTTGACATGCCGCCCTCAATCACAGCCAGTTCTAACAGAGATTTCGACACAGGACGCAGTCAGGCGCCTTCAGAATCGCTTTCAGCAATTCTTTCCAGTTCTTCCACCGACAAGATGGTAATGCCGCCGCGTTCAAGGCGGACCCAGCTTTTCTGCTCCCAAAGGCGCAATTGCCGGTTGGTGCTCTCCCGCGACATGCCAATAATGCTGCCAAGATCCCTCTGGGTGACGGCTACCTTGCGTTCGCGTGCAACACGATCGCCATGGGACAGGCGCAGGAGGGCCTTGGCAAGCCGGCCGGGAAGGTGAAGGAACATGAGACTTTCGGCTTGCTGAGTTGTCTGTCGCAGCCGCGCGCACAAGATCTCGATGAGCCTGAGCACAATCTCCGGCTCTTCCCGGACCAGAGGCAGAAAGTCCCGGCGCTCGATGACGAACAGTTCACTATCGGTGATCGCTACGGCATCCGCCGTACGGGCGCGTCCGTCGAGCAAGGCGATTTCCCCAAAAATATCACCTTTAGTCACGAGATTGAATACTGCGTCATGGCCGTCGACCGAAGGTACGGTTATTTTCACCACTCCCTTGCGAATCGCAAACAGGCTCGAACCACGATCGTCCTTTGCAAAAATGATGGAGCCTCGCCTTACCGACTTCTCGACAATGCAGGACACCAAGCGATCGATATGCTTCAGGTTAAGTTTGCCAAAAAGATAGTGACTCCGAAGTACGCCACGCTTTTCGGCTTCACGTAGGCGGAGCAAAGTCTGGTTGGGTCCTGGCATGCACGTCGTTGGAGTCGATGTGCCTGCATTATGGATGAGGGCACTCATCGCGTCACTCCCCTGTTTTTTCGGAATTGCAGGCTCAAAGTGAGTCTTCGCAACCCACGGTGGCATGTACCGATCTCAACGTTCACTCATCTCAGTCAATGACGGCTCGAACCGCAATTCCCCGGGACAACGTCCCGGGGAATGCTCACCGACTTGGTGATCAGTTGGCGCCTTCGTGGTGCGCGCAGTCGCGACGGAGCTGCGCCCGGACTCCGGGGTCCGGATCGGCGAGAACAACGCGGCCGCAGATGACCGAATTGTCGGGCGCGACGAAGGTAGCGCTGTTTTTCTCGGTCTTGGCAACGGCTGACGTCGCGACGACCGAGGCGAGGACAAACGTAGCAATCAGAGTCTTCATGATAATCTCCTTTCGTGTTTAAGGATCAGCATCGTTACGTTTAGGCGCGGTTAGAAGTTTATTGCGTGAGGCAAATCACGCTGTGATACTTTTTTCGAAAAAGTTTGAATTTACCGGATCAGTGGTGCCTTTTCTCCTGTTTGATCTCGCACTTATGAATCGTGTCGGCAAATCGACAGCAATCATGCGTAGAATCCAGGACGACTACGGGGCCCGGATCTTCGATCACGAACTGACTGCAGAAGATGAGGCGTTCCCTCAACTTCTCAGCGGCATCGCGGCCGAACGCTGAAGAGGCGGCGCAGCAGCACAGCATCAGCAGGCAAATAAGATTCTTCATGACATATCCCTGTCCTTGAGGTTCGACTGGCTTTGGTTTTAGAGCGGTGACTGAAGCTCCTGTGTGATGTGCGTCACCCGCGACTCTTATTCATCGCCCCGCAGTCATGCGTGCTGATCGCGCCGCCGCACGCCATCTTGGTGAGCTTCTTCATACGGCCTGTCCCTGAACCAACACATGATCGGCTTGAGAAGCGCCGTGACACTGATTAAGCGCGCGTCCTTTCGCCCATCGAGGAGAGTGGAATGAACCGATTTGCCCGAGCACTCGCATTCGCCGCTGCAATTATAGGAAGCTGGACAGCCGAAGCTGGTGCGCCGCTTGAGTCCGCCGAACAAATCAATGGAGGACTCATCGCAGTTCTCAAAGAGATCGCGCCGGCTGTGACGTACATTGAGGCAAAGGGGCGTGTTGCGCAGGCGATAAGCGCATCATCAAAAACGCGACGAAGGGTCGGACTGTTCGCCACAAGGGTTACCGCCGCGGCTGGGCGAGATGAGTCCGCCTCCGGCTCAGGTGTGGTGATCGATGCCGATGGTGGACTCATCATCACCAACAATCATGTCATCCGCCGTGCCGACAAAATTATCGTGAGGCTTACAGATGGACGCCAGCTTGACGCAGAGGAGCTGGGCAGCGATCCCGATACGGATGTTGCGCTGATCAAGGTGAAAGCCGGCAATTTGACTGCGATCAAATTTGGCGACTCCGAAGGCCTCGAGGTCGGCGAGACCGTATTGGCGATCGGCAATCCTTTGCAACTCGGCCAGACGGTGACATCAGGAATCGTCAGCGGGCTCCACCGCAGCAACATCGGGCTCGAGCGATACGAGGATTTCGTTCAGACCGATGCCGCGATCTATCCGGGGAACTCGGGCGGCGCGCTCGTAAACATCCGAGGTCAGCTGGTTGCCATCAACACTGCGTTTATCGGCCCTGGCAAGGCCAATCCGGGCCTTGGATTTGCGATTCCATCGAAGATGGTGCGTGCCATCGTCAATCAGATTCTGGCATATGGCGAGGTGCGCCACGGCAGCCTCGGCATTACGCTGCACGATTCGACTGCGCCCCTGCACGTCGCGAAGCCGGTGGCTCAGCGGAACGGCGCAATGATCGTCAAGGTCGACAGACAATCGACAGCGGAGCAGGCCGGCCTCAAATCCGGGGATGTGGTCATGGAGATCGACAGCGTGCCAATCCAGAACGCGTCACACCTGCGCGCCAGCTTGGCGCTTGTGCGGATCGGCGAAGTCGCCGAGCTTGCCGTGTTGCGAGAAGGGCAGCGGATCGTCGTCCACGCAACGACCGCACAAGCGGGAAAGCTCACCATGTCGAAAGACCGGCTGCCTCGTCGCGCCGCAGCTGCGTTGGAGCTAGCAGCGCCTGGCCGCCTCGGCGTGGCGCCAGTATCCTGTTCATCGAGAAGCTGTTCGACGCAGGGCACGCGGTCACGTGGGGCAAGCGGCTCATTCTCGCGATGAAGAGATACGAAGCAGCCGATCAAGATGGCACCACGCGGCAGCGCGGGTCTGGTCGGGAGCGCTTAAGCTCCGCAGTCGAGCGTCGCGGATACCCTGAACCACCAAACCACAAGAAATCGCGCCCTGCTTGCTAGTGAAGAGCAGGTCGGGGCGGGTTTAATTATTTCACTGGCGAGCACCGCGACCAAGTGGCGGGATCGCGGCGACACCAAATGAACCGCGGCGCCATGTTCACCAAACCGAGGAAGGGTTGTAGCCGCGCTGCCGTCCATCCGGTGGAGCATCACGGGCGAATCTGACCCAAAGCCGCCATCCTGCGTCTGCGGGCGCCCAAGCGCTGTGGCATGAATCCTCCCTAAGCAAAAGGCGCGCTGGAGAGTTTGCTCCGTCAAATGGGTCGACTTTCGCCGGCCGTCCACCAGGCCTTTACGTCGTCGTAGGCGGCGGAAATACGAAGAAGCATGTCACCGCCGGCGACCTGTGCGAGGATATCGGCGGATTCGCCAATCACCTTGAGGGTCACGAACAGTCTCGCCGAGCGAGCCACTTGCACGGCCTCACGCAAGGTGTCCAGCGCGCGCCCCGCGTCGCCGACGAGCTGGAAGCTATGGGCCAATAACTGCAGGTGTTGTGCGCGATCGCCGGGGGCCGTGACCGCCTGGGTCCGCTGCCGCAGGTGATCGAGCAGCGGCAGCGCTTCGGACCCGACCATGCGCGCGAGCTCCGGCACCGCTCTCGACGAGGCGAACGGGTTGTTGGGGTCCACGGGCTCGAAAGTTTCGAGCGCGCGGCGGGCGGTGCGCAGGGCGGCCTTGCCATCACCTTCCGCTTGCATAGCGGCAGCGGCGACCGTCGCAAGCTCGATATCCCGCTCGATCTGCATTTTACGGCCAATAACCCGACGGCGCAGCCGAGCCGCGCTCTTGGCATCTGCCAAATGCTGGTACTGGTCGATGATCTTGAGCAGCACATTCCCGTAATGGATATCGTTCAATCGCCAGCTGGTGAAGTAACGCCGCTCCGCCTCTGTCGCATCGGCTCGGGCCTGCGCCGTGTCTCCCTCGAGCCGGACCAGTTCCGCAGCCGTCGCAAAGCGGTATGCAGGCTCGGCGGCGTAGAGTTCCGGATCGTCTTCGCGTAGTTGTTGAATAACCGCGCGTGCGCGATCCACCGCGCCGCGGGCGTGCAACGCCAGGACAAGCTCGCGGCGAGCGTCGGTCCGGAAGGGCTCCATGAGAGTGTCGATAAAGGGTTGCGCCACGTCGAGCTCGCCCACTTTGATCAGTGCGAGCGCGACCGGCTTGGTATCCTGACCTGTGCGGGCGCCGGGCACTATCTGATCGATCAGTGCCTTAGCGCGGAACGCGTGGGCCCGCGCTTCGGTGGGCCGTCCGATCTCCGCAAGGGCAACGGCGACGCTGGAAAGGAAATAGGCACCCGTTCCCGGATCACCCAGACGGCTGGACGCCGCAACGGCACGGTCGGCGCTCGCGATTGCAAGATCGTGCTCGCCCGCGAGCAGAGCGCCGTGCGCAACGGCACCCAAGGCGTCCGATCGCAGATGGGGATCTGTCACCTCCAGTGCGAGAGCCAGCGCGTCATTCAATCGTCCAGCCTTGATCAACTCAGTCAACGCCTGCCTGCGCGCTGCGTCGCGCACCGAGCCATCGCCCAGCTCGATCCGCTCGATCAGCTCCCGAGTCTTGTCCATCTCACCGCGGCGCGCGGCCACGGCCGCCAGCGATTCGAATGCTGAATCGAGGTCCCACTTGCTCGCATCGTGCTGCGCCTTGAGTTCCTGCTCCAACGCATCGACCAGGTCCAGACGCTGGGCGAGGGAGCCGGCCTTGACGGCGCGGCCCAGCGCGTCGGCGCGCGCGTATCCCCGTGCTCCGCGCGCGCTCGCCACGATCGCGTCCAGTGCCTCGGCCCGCGCCATCGGCGCATGACCCAGCAGCTCAATGACCGCGACCGTGTCATCGTTCGCGAAAAATGCATCAGGCTGGAAGGTGCGCAAGCTGCGCCCTGCCCACAATGCTGCGTCGTGATCGTCACCGAGCAACGCGAAACCGTTAGCAAGCGCTGCCGCTGGCAATGCCTCCTGCGCCCGTCGGGGAAAGCGCATAAGCAGCGCCTCGACCGAACGCAGCATCGCAAGGTCGCACCGGGCGACGGCCAGGGCAATCGTTTCGACCAGCGCTTCACGTTTCTCAATCAGCGCGCCCCAGGCTTGCCGCTCGGGATCGTCCTCCTTTTCCTGTTCGTCGCTTTCTTCGTCGCCCTCTTCTTCCTCGACCTGACCCGCCGATTGATCGTGCTTGATCGTTAGCGCATCGATGCGTTTGTGCTCATCGATGGCAGCGCCCGCCTCGCGCAGTGCACGTTCGAAGGTTTCGGATGACCAGCGCACATCACCGAGCGACGCTGCCCGTTGCGCCAGTCGTGGCACGGGGACAAGAGGGGTGGGTGAGCGGCGTTGAACTACGGCGGCCACGCGTTCGAGGCCTTCGACACTCAGCACGAGCGCAGCGGCGTTGCCGAGATCCTGAATGACCCCCTCGTCCCAGACCGAGGCCTCATCACCGTGCAGCGCGTCGATCGGTAGATCGAAGGCCGCTCGCGCGCGTTCGGTTTTGCTGGCACGTTGCAGTCCGGCGGCGAGTGCGGCAAATGCTTGGGCGCGTATATCTTCGCGGTTGGCAAGCTCGGCATATCCTTCGGCCTCTTCTTCGCGTCCCCGCGCGGCTAGGACTTCGATTACTGAGGGCGGTACGCCCAGCGCCACCGAGCGCGCGGCTGCAGCGGCAAGCGCCCCCCGCAACTCGTGGAAGAGATCCGGCGGTTTCTGCGCAGCGGCGCTTGTGATGGCGAGCTCGGCGTCGCGCACGAAAAAGCGTGGCGCCCAAAGACCCGGCGGTGCTCGCGCAGCCACTTCCCATCGATCAGGGCCTGCAGCTTCGTGTGGTCCTTGGCATCGGCAAGGTGCTCCGCGTAATGGGCGAGCGCATAATGTGAGGCGCCGTCCTTCCGGCCGACCCCCTGTGCGCCCGAGCACCAGGCGACAATGCGCGCCGTGATCCGCGCCAGATCGTGATCGCCGATCTCATCCTGCAGGAATTCGTAGAGCAAGCGATGAAACAGTTGAACGCGATCTTCGCCAACGATAAAGCGCTCGACCGGTGTAATCGCTTTGCGTACTGCCCGATGCGAGAGGTCCAGCACGCCTGCGATCTCATCGATAGAAAGCGCGCCTTTGGCCGCGGCCAACACTTCGCAGTGCGCCACGTTGAATCATCTGCCGCTGCTTGGTCGATGGCCTTGAGCTGACTTAGGAAGTACTCGCGTGCTCCGGCCGGTGGCTCTTGCTCCAATGTCTCGAGCGCGCCCTCGCCATGCGCTGCAACATCTTCCGCGACTGCGTGGGCGAAGAGTGGCTCGCCGCGCGTGAGCGAGTGGATGCGCAGGGCCACGCGCTGCGCAAGCTCCGCCGGCACGGCCATCCCGCGCAACAGCGCAGTCACGGCGCGCTGGTCGAAGGTAGTCAGGCGCAGCACCGGAGCGCTACGTAGCGGATGCCGCTCCTGTACTAAATCCCGCGGATTTGGGCGAGGACGTGAGGAAACGATCACGCCAGCGTGCTCCGTCAATATCGACGGCAACAGATCCGCTATAGTCGTCTCGCCGCGCGCCATCTCATCAAGCGCATCGACGATCAGCAACAGAGGCGCTTCTGCAGAAGCCGCGGCCACGGCATCGGTCCAGAGTTCGCTGAATTGCGCGCGCAGCGAAAGCAGGTCGCCGGGCGTCCCGCCACGGCGTCCCAGAGCCTCGAGGAGCTGCGAGTTTATCGACGCCAGATACTCGTCAGGCTTGCGCCAGCCGGGGTCCCGCACAAAGAACGCAATCAGGGTAGGTCGCGGGCATTCCGGCGATGTTCGATCGCCGGCGGGCCAAGGCCAACGGCGCCGCATGGGCTCAGGACGAGGATACCGGCTACGTCGAAATGGCGGCCAAGTGAGAGACCAACCGATGGCGGACGTAATCCCCTTCGGCGAAAAGCCCACTCCCTCCCTACCCTCCCCCGCACGCGGGGGAGGGGCATCCATCAAGGTTTGCGGCGACATGTCGGCGGAGACCGCGGCCTTCGTGAACAAGTTCGTGGCGCAGAACGCGACGAACATCAGGACCTCGCACGGCCCGATGACCGCCGAGCGCCTGGTCACGATGCTGCTCGAAGACGTCGCGGCGGCGATGCGGGATGGCGGCGATTCCTGGCAGGGCTGCCACATGGCGATCCTGCTCTCCGAGCACGGATATAGGCTGTAGGCCGATGGCAGGCCACCGCAAGCGCATGACGACGGCCCAGCCCCCGCAGGGGCGCTCATGATTGAGCATTACCTGCAGGCCGTGAGAATGCAGGACTTGTCCGACGACGAGCTTCGTCGAGCGCTCGACGCGCTGTGTGCCTATCTCAACGTGCATGTGCTGAAGGATGCGACACCGGAATACATCGCTTTCGAGGTCAGGCGATTGCGAGGCCGGCAGGGACGCCCGCGTAAAACGAGAAGTGCACAAGCTTGAAATTATGCCTGATCGGGCATAGATTGCGGGGAGGTTTGCGACCATGGTGAAGCCGGCCTGCGAAAACCAGCCCAAGCCGGTGCGTTGGATCGCAAGCAGCAAGGACGATCTGAGCGATTTCCCAAAGGAGGTGCGAGGGCGGGTTGGCGTCGCACTATGGCAGGCGCAGATCGGCGGCAAGGCGCCCTATGCAAAGCCGCTGAAGGGACACGGCGATGCCGGCGTGCTGGAGATCGTCGACGACTTCGACGGCGCCACCTTCCGGGCGGTTTACACCGTGCGCTTTGCCAAGGCTGTCTATGTTCTGCACGCCTTCCAGAAGAAGTCCAAGCACGGCATCGCTACGCCCAAGGCTGAACTGGACCTGATCGACCGGCGGCTCAAGCGAGCGAGAGAGGATTACGAGCAATGGCTAAAAAGGGAGAAGCCAAAATCCCAGTAACGGCGGGCAGCGGCAATGTGTTCGCTGATCTGGGATTCGCGGAACCCGAGGAAGAGCTGACCAAGGCCCAGCTCGCAACCGAAATCTGGCATGCGATCAAGCGCCGGCGTTTGACCCAGGTCGCGGCAGCGGCCCTCATGGGCATCGATCAGCCGAAGGTATCGGCACTCCTCAACGGACGACTCGCGAACTTCTCCAGCGACCGTCTGATGCGCCTGCTGACCGCACTCGGCCAGGATGTCGAGATCACGGTCAGGACGAAGCCTCGCAATCGGGCACACGGCCGTATCCGCGTCATCGGCGAAGCGCATGCGTAGCGTGTCCGCGATCACCTAAACCGCATGCCGCGCGGCAGCAGTTCCCCAAGAGCTAGAACGACTAATCGATCCCAATCGCGTCGATTCAAAAGTACGTGCTCGGGGAATAGAACCGGTCCGCCGACGGCTGACTCGCGCAGCTCGGCTGGCAAGTCTTCGTCTGACCGATACGTGATTGACACCTCCGCCAGCGCTTTGACGGCGTCGCCGTCCCGTTTCCGCTCCACCAGCGAAATCGGCTTTCCCAGGAGAGTTGTTGGCGGCTTTTCGAGTGCGCGTCCGCTCATGATGTCCTGGCACATGTCCACGCACTCGTTGCAGATGAAGACCGTCGGTCCAGCTATCAGCTTTGCGACTTCACCTTGTTCCTTGCCGCAAAAAGAACAGTACAAACGCTGCCTTGGCGAAGAAATTGCGCTCATGTTGTCCCCTCCTCCGGGCCGTCATCGCCGAGTTTCGTCCTCCCTTTGCTTGACGCCAGCACGTCGAGGCCCTGCGATCATCTGATTTTGCTCTACTTCAGATGAGGCCCGTAGGCCAGGACCGGCATACCGGAATCACTCCGGGCAATTTTGCCCACAGTGTTTGCGGCCAGCTCAGCCCCGTCGCGCTCGCCTGACTGTCGTAGCAGCCTCGCGCGCGGGTCCGCCTCGACGCCGGGGGTACGTGCGGACCTCGCCATCATTGCTCAGTGCCCGGCCATCGACCCCGCGATCGCCGCCGCCAGGCGCTCGGCGATGCCGGCGCCGAAGTCGTGCAGGTGGCGCTCCACGTAGAGCTTGTGATGCTTTCCGAGCAGCTCGAGGGCGTCGATCTTGTTGGCGAGCTTGAACCTGACGCGGCGAACCTGGCGGGCTTCGTCGCCGCGGCCATCGAGGAAATCCTCGACCGTGACCTCGATTAGGGCCGCCGCCTGGTCGCGGGTGAGCTTCGACCAATCGAGCACGGGATCGCCATCGGGCCCGACGCGCAGGTAATCGAGCATGTTCGCGCGGCCGAGCCGGGAGAGCTCCTCGAGGACCTCGCGCACCGTCAGGACGGCGCTGTGGGCGGCCAGCTCGGCGAGCTCGGCGATCCGGGCTGAGAACTCCCCTTTTTTCATCAAACGGCTGAAGCAATTCTCCGCCGTGTGGCGCGAGGATTTCGGATAGACCGAGCGATACGCGCGCGAGCCGACCTTCTGCTGATCGGCGATGTAGGCCTGCGCGACGGCTTCATGCTTGGTGTTCGCTAGGATAGGCATTGCAGCATGATGCATCGGACCAGCCGGCAATGCTCGGGTCATTCGCGGTTACTGTGTAACCGCTGCCCCAGCGCCGAGAGCGCCCGGTTTTCCGATCTTTTCCTCCTCCGCAGAGCGGCCTTTGCTTTGCGGGAATGGATATCCTGGCAGGTTGAGCACCGTTTGCGTCCAGCTCGGGCCAACATTGGCGCGCCGCAGTCTTGGCAGCTCAGCTGCTTGTGTCTTTCCATTCCCGCGTTCCCTGATCCGAGGGCCGCGACGTGTCCCGGCGCGCGCCAAGCGCTTCCGCGGGGTGCGGCGCGGATGACCTTAAATAAGCCTACTGCGCGAGCTCCCTGGCGGCGCGCCAGGCGCAGGCCGCAGCTCTGCTAAGGAGGCCGGATTCCGCTAGCCGGGCTTGGCGTCTGGCGCACAGGTCATCCTACGCTAAACGCGTCTTCCACAACTGCAATTTGGGCTGTGCTCGCGCCTGTCCCGGAGGTCGTTTTGCTTCCGATAATGGCCGTTCTCGGATCTGAAAATCGCGTCATGCGCGGCGGTGCTGCGCTAGGGCTCAAGGCCTTTGTCCGTTCGCCCTCACGGTGAGTTTCGGAGGATAACCGGACATGACGCGGACGCGAACAAAACGACGCGAATGACCCAAAGCAGATCTTTGGGTTCGGCCTAGATCAACCCAATTGCAGACCTTTCGAGATCGAAGCATCACGCAGTCTCAACAGACATGCAAGCTTGCCTGCCAGCCGTGGTCGGCTTCTCGTTGCCCCATCTACGACACCGTTTTATTTGCGGCCCGTGGCCTGCTGAGCCTTGGCAGCCTTGTCCTGCTGGCTGAGCATCCATGTCCACTTCGTGTATTCGCGGGCGACGCGAACGCGCGCTTCTTTCAGCGGCAGGCCCTTGTAGTGGGCGACGGTGGGATTTTGCTCGAAGAATTTGTCCACCTGTTCTTGCGTCATGTTGGCGTGCGCTTTCAGCAGCCAGTCGTAGAGATCGAAGGGATCGTCATCGCGCAGCCCGCGCGAGGCGTTGTCTTTGCCGAACACCGCGTCCGTGTAGCGGCGCGCGGCCTGCGCTTCGCCTGCTGTCAGCGGCATTTCCGCGAGCCAGTGGCGTCCGTTCGCGCCGACCGCGAGCATGACCTTGTCGTCGCCCCATGAACTGATTTCTTCCACCGTCGCGCGGACGGTTTTGCCATCCATGTCGGGCACTTCGATCATGTCGCCGATCTTGACCGTGCGCTGCGGTTTGCCGTCGCTGTCGAGCAATTCAGGCGGCGAGCCGTCGAAGGTGGTCGGCACGGTGCTGGCCGTCTTCCACGCTTCCATGAGCCAGGAAATGTCGCGGTGCTTATCGTAGCCCTCAAGCGCTGCCTCGATCTCCATTGGCCGCCCGAAGGGGTAGTCGTCGATCTTGATGGTATGCAGGAAGCCGAAGCACGGACAGCCCGTCACGTCCTCGTCGGCGAGGAACGTGTGGTTTGTGATGACGACATAGGCGGGCGCGATCGGCTGGCCGTCCACCGTCATGTTGTTCTCCGCGTCGCGGATCGCAGCTTCGGCTTTCGCGGCGAGGGCGCGCCAGTCGGCCTCGGCCATCATGGTGGGGATACTCAGCTCAAACCAATAGACCGGATTCGTGAGCTTCTTCTTCGACGCGCTGTAAATCTGGTCCCGCACATAGCCTTCCAACTCGCGCTGAAACTCTGCGTTCCTCACATCGCCCGTGGGCGCTTTCCAGCCGTTCTTGCGCTTGGCTTCGACCTCATAGGTCTTTCCCGACGCCTTGGACTTCGCCCTGAACTCCGGCGTCGGCGTCGATCCAGCCTTCGTCTCCGCGCAGGAAATCTCCATGCCCGCGACGGCCAAGGCTGCGCCCACGATAGCCTCGTGATAGGCGGGCATGAAGCTGACGGGATCGCGCAACCGCTTGAGCAGCGGCTTCGGAATCTTGTCGTGGTGGGCGATCAGGTAGAGCGCATAGGCCAGGTGCAGCCAGCACGCGATGAAGCCCGTCATCACAATGGTCTTCACCTTTGGCTCGCCGGGCTTGTGGCTGCTGTATGCTTGAGTCTTTTGCAGCCAGCCGAAGAGCGGATGCTGGCCCTTGCTGCGCTCGCGCTCGCCCCATTCATGGCCGAGCGTCTTCTTCATGAAGTAGTCGAGGAAGTTGGGGAAGATGACCCAGTTCTTCCCCCAGTGGACCGTCAGCTTCACCGCCACGAACCGGAAGCCGTTCGCCTTATCCATCCACGACACGATGGGGTTGCCGTGGCCTTGCTGCTGCTGGCGCACGCTCTCGGCGGCCTGATGCTGGCGCAGCATGGCTTGCGCCTGCGCCAAGAAGGCGGGGTCGCGTTCAGGCGTGTGCGCGGGCCGCACACCCCGGTTTGCGGCTTTCAAACAGCATTTCTTGAACTTCTTGCCGCTCCCGCACGGGCACGGCTCATTCCTTCCAGTCTTCATTTTTGGGGTTATCGCAGAGTCGTGCCGCTGGGTCACGCCATACAGTCGTTTGGTGGTCCGCGTCCGTCTTCAGCGGGACGTCTCTAATTGGCCCGACTCGGACGAGCCGAAGTTCTCGCCATCCGACAGCTATCGGGCGGTAAGCGGACCGATCTTAAGCGTGTCGCATTCTCTCGCTTCGTGAGAACGAGCCTCGACATCGTACCCCCGGGCACATAACCGCATTGGTTCCGATAAATGCCCTTCCCGGATCTAATCGCCGGAGCAACGCCGCCGTCGGACAGCTCGTCAATTCATAGCCCACTCACTCAAAGCGCGAGCTCACCCGCAGCAGAACTGCTCCAACCCAGTTCACTGAACATAAAAAGGCTCTCCCGCGCAGTGGCAGGAGAGCCGGTTGGCGGCCAACGTCGAGCCGCCCGTGGCGATTTCTCGCTCAGCGACGGCCGTAGAGGCCGCGACGATTAGAGACGCTCGCCGAGAACGAACCTGCTGATGCGCTCGCGTTGGAGCGGGGTGAGCTCGGCGAAGCGTTCGCGCACCATCCCCTTGAGACGCTCGCGTTGGAGGGGGGTGAGCTCAGCGTAGCGTTCGCGCACCATCCCCCTGAGACGCTCGCGCTGGAGCGGGGTCAGGTCGGCGAAGCGTTCGCGCACCTTCCCCCGGAGACGCTCACGTTGGAGCGGGGCGAGTCGGCTGATGCGGTTGCCGCGATCGAAGCGGCTGATCTCATCGAACCGGTCGGGTTGATACCCGGCGACCTTGCCGCGTCCGCGTTCCTCGCCGTAGAATCCGTAGGTGCGGGGTCCGAAGCGGTGGCTTTTAACAGACCGGCTCATGCTCTCCTTGCTGATGCCGCTCTCCTGGCCATAAAGAGCCGACGCACTCAGCGTCGAACCGCCTATGGCGATAGTCGCTGCCGCCAACCCAATCGCTATGTTACGCATCATGATGCTGACACTCCATTACTCATTACTCTACTTCGGAGCACCCCAGCCGCTCGCTAGGCAAACTCAGCAGTTTCCGTTGCAATCGTGCGGCATAGTCGCGCCCGGCGGTCTGCCGATGAACGCGGGATGAACGCGCCCGGCCTGCAAGGGTGTGGCGTCATGCCTACGATTGCTGTGAACTTTGCCGCCGTGCGCCCCCAGCACCGGCGAGTCCGTGAAGAAGCCGTCCAAGGTTCCGGGACGCCCAATCCTGCCGCCAACGGTGCGGCAAGGCGCGGCAGCTATCTGGGGTGCACCGGAAATGGATCTGACGTTGTAGCCCGGCGACATAAGTGCGTTGCTTCCGATAATGTTTCTTCCCGGAAGCCAATTCAGACCGCATCGGCGCGTGCGCCGGGCCACTGATCGACTTCCCCGCGGTGCCGATGACCTGGGCGCCCGAGGTGCCGACATTGTTGACGGCGACCGTGATGCCGCCGGTGTTGGGGATGACGTAGTTCTGCGGAACGAGCGGTTCGGCGGCCATGGGATTGACTCTGCGGTGCGATCTTCGATTGCGTGGGACGACAGCGCGGCTAGCTCACGGCGCGGGGGTGGCCTCCGACTTCTGGGGTAATTCCTAAATTTGAAGTTCTTTCAATATTAAAGTCCCATTGGTAAACGTCGTGGTCAAACCAAGACTATTAGTAGCTTGTATCGCGTAAGTCGTAGATGACACTGTGTTGGGCATGTCATATGCAAAGAAAGGTATTGTATGTTCGTCCCAATAGTTGCCCCGGCGCCGGCTTCGTCAAGATGACTAATAGAAGGGTTACCCAGCAAATTAGTATTTGCCGTCGTCCCCCGCGAAAGGGAAATCTTAGCATCTATGCTCTGATTTACACCCGATTGCCCAATGCCAACAGATCCCATTCCCTCGATGCGAATCAAATTTGCTGCCGCTTGAGGAGAAATGGCAGCATTTTGGGAGGTCAACGCCACGAAAGTAGCGCTGGTCGTTGTTGGACTTCCAGTTAGCTTGTTGTACAGCTCTTGAACCGTATCCCCCGGCCGCTTCACTCCCGGCCCGAACAGCGCAATCTTGGTCGGCGACGTCGCCCATGTTCCCGCGGTCGCCTGCGTCGATTCCACATAGCCGAGGATGCGCAGCGCCTTCGATGTGACGGAGCCATTGCAGTACCAGGTCTGGGCGCTGTTGGAGCCGCCGGCGATGCTGGTTCCGTTCGCCGGCGAGGTCTCATCCCATGGCAGGATGCTGGTGCCGGAGAGCGAGTTATAGACGCACAGCGCCGGCGTCCCGGCGTTGTCCATCCATCCGACCCACAGCCGGTTGGCCTGCCCGTTCACGGTGCCGATCGTCGCCGTCGACGGCACCACGATCGACAGCGCCCCGGTGACGGCGCGCATCACCGGGTCTCCCCCGGTCAAGGTTGGATCGCGGAACGACATCGTCACCGGCGAGTTCGCCGACGGGTCGTTGCCGTTGCGGTCCTTGAGGCTGACGGTCAGCGCGTTCGACGAGACGCTGGCATTGAGCTGATAGTTCGGCGTCGCTGGGTTGATGCCCGTCGTCCACCAGGTCGCATTGGTAGTGGCGTTGGTGTTGACGAACACCGTGACACCGGGCGGGATCGCGAACGAGGCGCCGCTCGCCGCGCCGTTGAACGAATCGGCGGGATCGATCGCGAAGGTGACGGTGTTGCCGCCCATCGTCACCCAGAAGCCGAAGCCCGAGAACAGCGTGTTGCCGCGCGGCAGTGTGTAGATGATGGCGGCGCCGGCGACGCGCCGGGTGAGATGGAACCCCGCGATGACCGCCTGGTTGCTGGCGTCCGCTGCGGGTGAGAGCGAGACGCGCGCATTACCGGCGCCGTCGTCCTGCAGCCCGGCGCCGATGCCCTCGGTCGACATGGTGCCGAGGCCGAACGCGGTGCGGCCGGTCGCGAGCGTGGCCGCCCCGACCACCGGCGCCATCGCGGACGAAATCACGCCCGCTGGCGCCAGCGAACAGGCGATGATGTTGTTGCCTGTGCCGTCGAAGCACAGCCCCTTGTTGGCCGCCTGCGCTGCCGGCGGCAGCGGAAGTGGCGGAGCGGAATTGGCGATATTGCCGACGATCGCCCGGCTATTGGTGCCGGCGACCTGTTGCAGCGCCATGATGGCCTGGTCGATCGCCTGCTCGGCGACGGCCGCATATTGTCCGTAACTCGCTTGGTTCTGCAGGACCGTCGTCTGCGTCAGCGGCAGGACGCGGGAGATCGTGAGCGTAGTGCCGGACGCGATCGGGGTGCCGGAAGGAGCGTAGGTGACCGTGCCGCCCACTCCCCACAGCGCCGGCGGGATCGCGGCATTGAGGGAAACTCCATATTGCGTTGGCCCGGGCCCCTGCGTCAGGGTTTGTTGATTCCCGCTCGCATCGGTGAAGATCACCTGGATATCCGAAGCCGCGACGCCAACGAACGGGAACGTGAACGCGGTCTGGCTGCCATTACCCGCCAGAGTGATGGTTGACGCAGAGGTCGTGACGGTCGCGTGGGCCAGCCGCATCAGGCCGGCAGCGGCGCCCGCGAGCAACAGGGTCGCGATCGTCAGAAAGGCAAGAAGGCGGCGGCGCATGCTAATCCCTTGTCCTTTGCGGCTCGGAGAAATGTCTTGGTTCGCGGTCAATTTTGCTCAACCGTTGCTTCAAACTTGAAGTGGAGCGTCGCGTCGGCCCCATAGGCTGGAGTCCCGACCACGATTGGCAACGCGAAGAGGTTGACGCCGGCCACCGGCAGCGCGCCGCCGATCGGCGCGACTGCACAAACTAATTCCCGGTCGTTGGCGCAATTTCCGAAGACGATCGAAAGCACACCGATCAGTTTTGCCGCATCGGTGGCTGCGACCTGGCAATCGGCGCGGTCCCGATAACTGCCGGTCGGCGCGCCCTGGAACAGGAGGAGTTTCATGCCATCGACGGTGTCGCGCACACGTGACTGCGGATCGGCCAAAGTGACGCCCGTCAGTACGATGTCACGCGGTCCGTCCGGCCACAGCGCATCGCCGGGAAGCGACAGCATCGGGGCGAGAAACAGCACCCCGCCAATGCATTGGCCGGGCGAATAGGCGAACGGGCTCGGCCCCAGTTTGATCTCCGAGGTGGCCGCGACGCGAACCTCAGCGCGAGCCGCCGGCGCTATCAGCGCGGCAGCCGCGAAGGCCAACGATGCCGCGGTTATGAGGCGTGCTGATATCTTCATAGCGTTACCCTCCGCCACCACCTATCCTCCAAGCTGCATGTTTTGGTACTTGAAGCCCACACTCGATGCTCCGGTCAGGAACGTGCCGAGCGCCCCGATATCGCCGGCCGTCTTGGCCTGCTCGGCCTCCATCTCGTAAAGCCCGGCTTGGGCCTCCTGGCTGGTGGCAGCCACCTCGTAGCCATAGGCCTCCCGCGCTGTGTTGGAGCGGATAGTCAGCGCATCGAGTGCGCCGAGCTTGGCCGCGGCGACCCGCACAGCGCCGGCAGAGCCAGTGTTCACGTCGATGCCGGAAGCGCCCTGGGCGGCCTTGATATGGCCGACCGCGGCGGCTGTCTTCATGCCCTGAGCGGTCTCCTTGGCGGCGCCGGCCTGCTCCGTCATCACCGCGTTCTGGCGGGCGATCTGCGCATTGTTGCGCGCCACCTGGGCCTGGTAGTTCGCCGCGGCCGCGGTCGCCTGGCCTTGTTCATAGGCGCCCATGGCGGACACGCCGGCGCCTGCGATGCCCATCCCGGCCAGAACCGGCGCCGCCATGAGAAATCCCATCTCAGACCTCGATCCAGTAGCGCCGGAACAGTGCCCGCCGCGGGCCAATCGGCGTCGGCCGATCCAAGCGGAAGCCCAGCCCTTCAAGGAGACGGATCGCCTTCGCGTGATTGGCCGCGACGTAGTTTTCGAGGCGCGGCTTGATCGCAAGCATCGTCGCGATCTCGCGCCGCGCGACCCGCATGAAATGCAATGCGATGCGCTCGATCGCCGGCGTCGTCAAAAGCCATGGCTCGCCGACGTTCGGAAACATGTGGCCGCGTAGTCCCCAAACCGCAGCAACCTGACCGTCGACCAGCGCGACCTTGGGCGGCACCAGGCTTGCCCTGAATGCTCGCCGCACCGCCTGCCTCGGATCATCGACCACCGCCGCAACCTCGGCCGCATCGTCCGGATGTAGCCGCGCCGCCACCGCATCGCAGTCGGCGATAGCGGCCGGGCGGATCACGATGCGGCGTGCCAACGTCTTCATGGGGTCGGTCCTTTCGGGGCTGCGATCTCCGGCAGCGGCTTGATCCACACCGCGTCGCCGCAGCCGACGAGGGCCTTCGCCTGCTCGACCGTCACCACACCGTGAGTACCGCGAACCGCATCCTCGCTATCGGCGACCACGGACAACAGCTCGCCTTGGTGGTACGTATGCGGACCAGATAGGCGAATGCTGGCTATCGGGCTCATCGGTGCCATCGCAGTCACCGTGCGGACTTGCGCGCGCGCCGGCGCTGCATCGCGTCGGCTTCACGCTCGCGCCGCTTGGCTCGCGCCGCCCCGACATCGCGCTGATGCTGATGGTTGCCCCGCATCAGCTTCAGCTCATTCTCGTGGTCGGCAGCAAGCCGCTTGGCTTCGTCACGCCTCCGCGCCTCATCGGCCTTCTGGTCGTAGCGCGCGGTTTTGGTGCGCTCGCCGGCGTGGCGCTTGTCGAGGTCGCCGCGGTCACGCTTCTGCCGGTCCATCGCACTGGCGATCTCGCGCTCCTGGCGGGCAACGAGGTCACGGTGGGCTTGCGTGTTGTCGTGCTCCGATCGCTTGATTGTTGTGGCCATGGCGGGCGGCACCTCAGGGCATATGCAGGCTACTGATAACGGCCCGCGGCCGTGGTGCCCCGACGCCCGCGATTGGAATTGGCGGCGCCGCAGTTTCGACCGGGCCACCAAGACGGTTAGCGGCAGCCGCGATGCGGGCTTCGTGCAGACGGTTTGCGATCATCGCAACGGTGTGGCGGGCCTCCGGCGTCGAGACGAGGCGAGTTACGCGTTGAGGCGGTCGCAGGCGGAAATTCTCGCCGGGGCGGTTGCCCATATGCCCCGTCATCGGCGCGCGCAGGGCCGCACGGAGGGGCGCGGTAACGGCCTCCTCGTGGGCTATGCGGGCGGCCTCTGCGGCCTGGCGCTCGGCCTCGCCGCGCTCGGCGGCTTTGCGATCGAGGTGCTCGCGGACGATGTCACGGGCCCACAGAGGCAGTTTGCCAAGATCGATTTCGGCCGATTTCTCGCCGGTGCGTTCCTCGGCAGCCGGCGCCACGGTCGCGTGCTCCGGCCGCAATAGGGCTTCAAGCTCGGCCTGCAGGCTCTCAATCTGGCGGGTGATGATCGGCACGAGATGCGGCTGCGCGCCGGCCAGCCTGCGGCGCCACTCAGCGATCTCGCAAATGAGGGCGGTCACCGGATCGACATCATTCGGCGTCAGGGGACGGCCGAACGGCTCGACCGTGTGCTGGTCAGTCGGCCGGCGCAGTTCGGCCGCTTCGTCAATGGCGGACATCGGCGGTTGCCCGCTCCTCGGGGTCGACGCCGTAACCCCAGCGTTCGAGATCTGCGTCGATGAGCTCGCGCGGCCACCCCTCGCTTGTCGCGAGGGCGACGAAGCCGAGGATTGCGGTCTCGAGGATCGCGGTCTCGAGCTGCTGTTCGGTGGCGTTGATCGCGTCGCGCGCGTCGCAGGCATTGGCGATTCCCATGCTGTTTTCCTGACGGTCCTGCCGCCCGATGGGCGCGATCCCCGCGTTCGGAGGGACTGCCGGCGGATGGGTGGGAGCGTAGGGCCGCCCAGACATCAAGATCCTTGCGGGCGCTGACGCTCATCCCCTGTCTGATAGCGGCCGCCGCGACGGCATTCACGAGCCGGTCGAAGGCAGTCCGCTTCGGGAGGGATCGACGCCGGCGGTCGTTGACGTAGCTTTGCTTGGCCGCTTCGACCTCGGGGTCGTCGGCGATGTTGCTGGCACGGTTGCTCATGACGACAGTATCGCCGACTTCGGGCCAGGAGACTCGGGACATTCCGGCGGCGCCTAGTGCCGCCTGGTCGCCGCCGGCGCGGCGTCGCGCGCCGCCGGCGCGGCGTCGCGCGTCGCCGGCGGTGCTTGATGGCTGCCAGCATGACCGGGCTTAAACCAGCCATGGCTGCCATCGGTGCTAGTTTGCCAGCCGCGGAATCGGGAGGGGTGACGATGGCTGCCATCGGTGCCAAATGGTGGCACGAAAATCGTTTCCGGGCCGCCATCCGCGCAGCGCACCTGCGGAGAGTGTCCGAGTAATCCGATGGGAACATCGAAATCGAAGTTGCCCGGTTAAGCAAGGATCGTGCGTCTGATGGACGATCTCGTTTCTTTTATTTCGTTCCGTGGATACTCGGACGGGGCTTCTAAGGAGCCACCTCAAATCACGTGGTATTAGACGCGCAAACCTCGACGAAAATCCGTTGACAAAACCCGTACCTTCTGTCAGGAGACCGCAAAATTCACGCACCCATCTGTTCGTCTTGGCCATCGGCCCGCAATCGCGGCGACCGAATTGGCTCGCGGCGTGCGTGGCGACACCCGAACAGGGGTCGAGGTATCCAGTTTAAGGCGGCGCAGGGCCTCCCCTCCGCCGGTTCGGCAGGAGGGCGCAGAGCCCAAAACTCCATCCCTCCTGAGATGTTTGGCATCGTGAACGTCCAGAATTGGACGGCGCTTGTGCGACCGCTTCCCTCGGGATGCTGAGCGGACGCGCCGTCCGTTTGTTCATTTTCGCCGCCATAGTTCAGTGACAGAACACGCCCCTCGTAAGGCCGAGACGGAGGTCTGATTCCTCCTGGTGGCTCCATTTTGCCCGATTCCGTCAGTGGCAGGCGACGCCCTTTGTACGGCCGCAACGGGGGTTCGATTCCTCCATCGGGCTCCGCTCTCTTCGTCTATTCGGCAAGGCACCGCTTTGGTAAGGCGGAAAGGGTGGATCGAAGCCACCAGGGAGCACCATTCACGCGCGACTAGCCCAACGGCAGAGGCAATGCGTTCAGACCGCATCCAGTCGGAGTTCAAATCTCCGGTCGCGTACCATGCCCGTGTAGCCCAACGGCAGAGGCCAATCGCTCAAAACGATTTACAGTGCGTGTTCAAATCACGCCACGGGTACCACTTCACGCGCGGTTAGCTCAGAGGCAGAGCGGGGGTCCTACAAACCTCAGGTCGGGATTTCGAAATTCTCACCGCGTACCATCATGCGCTTGTATCTCAGTGGCAGAGAACGCGGCCGATAACCGTGGAACGCAGGTTCGATTCCTGACTGGCGCACCAACACAGGGGGAGTATCCCATGAGCCTTGACGGCAAACGGGTCTTCGGACCCGGAGAGTTAAACCCGAATGGAGAGGGAGCGGACTTTTAACCCGTCCTCAAGTGGATCGTAACCACCCGGGTCCTCCATTCAAAGGGCCAGTAGCATCAACGGCAGAGCGCGGGACTCTTAATCCTTGAGGTCGGAGTTCGAATCTCCGCTGGCCCTCCAAACGTGATCGTGGCGGAATTGGTTTACGCAAACGCCTGAGAAGCGTTGCCCGCGAGGGTTCCGGGTTCGACCCCCGGCGATCACACCAAATTCAATGCTCGGTGACGCTGCTGGTGTGGCGATCCGGTTGTCAACCGGCTGAGAGGAGATCGAAACTCCTACCGAGCGCCATCAGGGTGTAGCTCAGAGGAAGAGTGCCGGTTTCGGAAACCGGAGGCCGCTGGATCGTGTCCAGCCACCCTGACCAATTCGCGCGCGTTGAGCCAGATGGGACGGCCGACGCCTCATAAGCGTCTGATGACGGGGTTCGATCCCCCGAGCGCGCACCACCCGAGGAGGAGACCATGCGCGTCATCGCCGAATACGACGCCGACCAGGCGACGCCGTTGCTGCGTTTCTTCATCCACGGCGCTCCGCATCGTCGCATCCATCAGGCCGTGCTCAAGCAATATCGCCGTGCACTTTGGGATGCCGGCCGCGAGGCGCAGATACCGGCGCCGCTTCGAAACAATGTCGAGCTGTCGGCGACCTTCATCAGTCCGACGAGCCCCGACCTCGACAATTTGCTGACGGCGCTGTTTCAGGCACTCGACGGCAAGTGCGGCCAGGGCCCGACGCTTCTCGCCGACGACCGGCAGATCGTGTTCGTCAAGAATTTGGGCCTCATGTTTCCATAGCTCAACCGGATAGAGCCTTTGCCTCCGAAGCAAGAGATCGGTGTTCGAGTCACCGTGGAAACTCCAATCATGGAACGCTAAGCGGGGCGGCCCCCGTCACCGTTTTGAAAACGGCAGGCAGCGAAAGCTGTGGCGATCGACACGTCAGCGTTCCGCCAACAGGGAAGACTAACCGGTCGGGGACCGGCGCCGGCTGGAAACCGCGCGGCACCTCGCAAGGGTGTGGGCGTCGTGCGCTCAGTCTTCCGCCACCATCAGGGCGAACGCCCGTCTTCGCGGGCTATGGAAAGTCAACCGGGCGAGCGTCCGGCGCTCGTTCGAAGCGAGATGGTGCCGGCAACGGCATGGGGATCAAGACCTCGGCTTTCCGCCAATCTGACGCAGCGTGGAGCATTGGCAGCTCGGGTGGCTCATAACCATCAGGTAGTCCGTTCGATTCGGACCGCTGCAACCAATCGGGTGACGCCAAGTCTGGTGACTGAGCGGGTCTGTAAAACCTGCGCCTGTGCGCATGCGGGGTTCGATTCCCCGGCCACCCACCACGCGACCGTAGCTCAAAGGCAGAGCTTCACGTTGCCAACGTGATGACGCCGGATCGTTACCGGCCGGTCGCTCCAAGCCTCGTAAGCTAATCTGGTGAAAGCGCTGCGCTGAAGACGCAGAGAGCGTGGATCGAAACCACGATGAGGCACCACTTTATGGGCCATTAGCTCAATGGGAGAGCCTCCGCCTTGCAAGCGGAAGACGACGGATCGTAACCGGTCATGGTCCACCAAGTTTTGGCATCAGGCCCACCGGGTGTGGGCGCGCGGCTGTTAACCGCGACGCGGCAGGTTCGAGCCCTGCGATGCCAGCCACTTCGCCGCTTTCGTCTACTGGCTAGGACCTCCGGTTCTCAACCGGAGAAAACGGGATCGAAACCCGTAAGCGGCTCCATGCGCGCATAACCGACGCCGGCTACGAACCGGTGAACCGTAACTGGAGTTGAAAATGGGGGTTCGAATCCTCCTGCGCGCTCCATCAGGGTAAAGCTCGTGCGGAAGAGCGCCAGCCTTGGGAGCTGGAGGCCGGTGGTCGGAACACCGTACCTTGACCAATCTGACGGGGACTAGCTTAGCGGCCTAAAGCAAGAGGCTCTGACCCTCTGATCGGGAGTTCAAATCTCTCGTCCCCTGCCAACACGTTGCGGTGCCAGAACGGCCATGGACCGGCCTGCAAAGCCGAGGAAGCGTGTTCAACTCACGCCCGCAACTCCAACTAAAGGGCGACGCCCGTCTTCGCGGGCTATGTTGTTCCGGTGGCTCGAATGGACAGGCCGCTGCCTTCTAAGCGGACGCACGCGGGTTCGAATCCTGCCCGGAACACCAATCTCGATGTAGCTCAACAGGACAGAGCCGCAGTTTCCTAAACTGTCGGGTGGGGGTTCGAGTCCTCCCATCGAGGCCAATGCTTAAAAAGGGCGAACGCCCGTCTTCGCGGGCTATGGAGAGCTAAGCCGGCGGGGCCGGTCCTGGTTTGCTAAACCAAGGGCGCGCGCAAGCGCGTGAGAATCGTGCTCTCAACTCTCCGCCATGCGGGTGTAGCTCAATGGCGGAGCTCGCGCCTTCCAAGCACCAGACCGGAGTTCGATTCTCCGTACCCGCTCCAATTCGCCCGCGAAGACGGGCTTCGCCCTTTCGTTGCCCCGTTCCTCTAGTGGCTAGGAGACCCGCCTTTCAAGCGGACAAACACGGATCGTAACCGTGACGGGGCACCAAATTCGCGGCGGGTTCGGTTAGTGGCAGGCCGGCGCCCTTTGAAGGCGCCTGCGTGGGTTCGATTCCTACACCCGCTTCCAATTTCCCGACGTAGCTTAGTCGGACCAAAGCGCCGGTCTCATAAGCCGGAGAGCGGTGGATCGTAGCCACCCGTCGGGACCAAACATGCCGAGTAGGCCGATCCGGTGATATGGCGCGCGGCTGTGGACCGCGTCAGGGGCGTTCGACTCGCCCACTCGGTACCAATGACGGGCTTAAGATAACGGCAGTCGGCCGGTCTCCAAAACCGTGCAGAGCGGGTTCAAATCCTGCAGCCCGTGCCAAATTCTGGACGCTCGCGA